>Ga0247609_10000162_pt1 | contig 97287 bp, 74 predicted proteins | sample 172DNAGHGlowgp2_FD_193487 | JGI IMG/M metagenome (GOLD analysis project Ga0247609, IMG submission 193487) | Sheep rumen microbial communities from Palmerston North, Manawatu-Wanganui, New Zealand - 1728 DNA GHGlow gp2 | ecosystem: Host-associated > Mammals > Digestive system > Stomach > Rumen ...
CGACCAGACACCATTGGAATACCGGCTATCCCAATAATGTAAGTCTGTGTGGTGATAAGTTCCTAACTCCATCATAGCCTTGTTCAGACCCCCTCTCGCTCGACCTCTGGTCGCTTCGCTCGCGAAGCGACCAGAGGTCGAGCGAGGGGTGGTCTGAACAACAGCACTTGAATTAGGAACTTATCACCACACAGATTTCTATTTTGCCGTTGGTGGCTGTGTTGATATAGGTATAAAAAAATAAAGCGATGACCTTCACAGGCAGTCGCTCTATATCTTCAATAGGTATTAGTCTTTTAAGGTAAAAAGATTGTTTTCAGGATAACGCTGCAAAGGTAAGGCATTTTTTTGATTGCTCCAAACTTTTTTGCAAAAAAAATTGATATGGATTTGGTGTGTGGGAACACAATTTGCAGTTTTAATCCTTTTTAAGATTTCGGAGTTTCTTGAGCCGCTTTTTTGCGTCGATGGCGTCGGGATAGAGCTCGAGTGCTTTCTCGTAGTTGCGGATGGCGGCATCGGTCATGTGCTCCTGTTCGCATTCGCGGCCTAAGATGGTGTATTCGGCAGCCAGGCGCTGTAACAATTTCTGCTGAGCTTGGATTTGCTCCTGCTGCCGGCGGATGGTCTCCTTCTGCCTGTTAATGATTTCGAGCTTGCGGCGTATGAAGCGCCTGATGCTGGGCTTCTCGATGTCGTAGCGGCTGTGGATGGCCTTGAAGAAATTGTCGAGGAAGAGGTCGAAGCGCCCCTGGTCGAAGGCGGCGACGGCATCGTGGTACTCGCGGTCGGCCTTTCCCTCCTGCATGGCCTGGCTGATGAGCTGGGGGCTGTTGTAGTGGCTGGCAAACTGTATGACCTCAGGGCGCACGAAGATGTCGCTGGGGCGCAGCGCCTCCTTGAGCGTGATGCCTTCGAGCGAGCGGCAGCGGCTGAGCGCCACGTAGGTCTGTCCGCCGGCAAAGACGCCGCCGGTGAAGTCGATGGTGACCTGCGAGAACGTCAGTCCCTGGCTCTTGTGGACGGTGATGGCCCAGGCCAGGCGTATGGGGAACTGTGTGTAGGTGCCCAGCAGCTGCTCTTCTATCTTCTGCTCTTTCTCATTGAAGGTATAGCGCATGTTCTCCCATGTCTCGCGCTCCACGTCCACTTCCAGTCCGTCGTCGGTATGGACGGTGATGACGCCTTCTTTCTCCTGGTCGATGGCGATGATGGTGCCGATGGTGCCGTTGACCCAGCGCTTCTCCTTGTCGTTCTTGATGAAGATGACCTGTGCCCCGGGCTTCACCTGGAGTTCCACGGGTGTGGGCAGCGACGATTCGGGGAAGTCGCCCTTGATGGTGCCGTAGAAGGTGGTGGGTTCTCCGTCCAGTTCTGACAGCCGCTTTTCGTTGGTGTAGTCAACGATGTCGCGGCGGGCTGCCAGGATGATGCCCATGCCTGCGGGTGAGGGCTGCTCCCTGCTGACCTGGCGGTTCAGGGCTGTCAGGTCTGCATCGGTGGCCGAGTTGTTGCGTATGCGGTCGAGGATGCCTATGAAGCGGCTGTCGGACTGGCGGTACACCTTTCGCAGCTCGATGGAGACGATGGGCATCTGCTGCCACACCTTGGCATTGAAGAAATAGGCGCTGGGGTAGAAGGGCTGCAGCAGCTGGCGGTCTTCCTCCCTGACCACCGGCTCCAGCTGGTAGATGTCGCCGACGAGCAGCAGCTGCTTGCCGCCGAAGGGCTCGTAGCTGCGTGTGTAGACGCGCAGCACCTTGTCGATAAAGTCGATGATGTCGGCCCTGACCATCGATATCTCGTCGATGATGATGAGCTCTACCTCACGCAGCAGCTTGCGCTGTGCGCCGGTGTATTTCAGCGTTTCCTTGATGTTCCTGCGGTTGTAGCGCGAGTCGTTGGGCAGCAGGGGGTGGAAGGGCAGGCGGAAGAAGCTGTGGAGGGTGGAGCCCCCGGCGTTGACGGCGGCAATGCCCGTAGGTGCCAGGACGACATGCTTCTTCTTGGTGTTCGCTGCAACGTAGCGCAGGAACGTAGACTTACCCGTGCCCGCCTTTCCGGTGAGGAAGAGCGAGCGGCGGGTGTAGTTGATGATCTGCAGGGCATCCTGCCACTCCTTATTGTCTAAGTCGAGCTGCATTCAGAAATATACGTCTTCGTATTGAGGCTCTGTCTTCTTCTTAGGCTCAACGGCTTCGCTGTTGTTGTCGGCGGCAGGGCTTTTCGGCTCGGCACCGGCTTCCTTAGGCATGACGGCGGGGTTGCCTATTTCGTCGAGATCCACCTCGCGCTCTATGATTTCATGGCCCAGGCTGTCGACGCTGATGGAGTCGGTGTCGCGCGGGGTGTAGACGTAGCGGCAGTTAAGATACATGTCGGGCTTCAGGTCGGCTTCCTGGGGCGGCGCGAACTTGCCGTGATAGTGCTTGAAGGCGGGGTCGCCCAGGACGGCCTCGTAGAAATAGCCGCAGATGGGCAAGGCCGTGCGCGAGCCCTGGCCCAGCTGGCCGGTGCGGAAGTGTATGCTGCGGTACTCGCCACCCACCCAGGCGCCGCACACCAGCTTGGGAGAGACGCCTACGAACCAGGCGTCGGAGTGGTTGTTGGACGTGCCCGTCTTTCCGCCAAACTCGGTGTCGGCGTAGTTGCGGATATAGGTCCACAGGCTCATGGACGTGCCACCGCGCTCGCGCAGGCCGCCCTGCAGCATCTGCTGCATGAAGAAGGCGCTGCGATAGGGTATGGCCTGCTTCTGCTCTGTGGGGGCGGTATAGATTTCGTTGCCGTCGCGGTCGAGGATGCGTGTCACGAGGACGGCTTCGTGGGCGCGGCCGTCGTTGACCACGGTGGCATAGCTGTTGACGAGCTCCAGCAGGTTGACGTCAGACGAGCCGAGAGCCAGCGACGGGGTGGGGTCGAGCTTGCTCTTGATGCCCATGGAGTGGGCCGTGCTGACGATGTTCCTGATGCCCACCTCCTGTCCCAGCTTGACGGCCACGGAGTTGACGCTCTGGGCAAAGGCGGCGCGCAGGGGCATGGAGTCGCCGGTGAAGTAGCCGTTGGCATTGGTGGGTGCCCAGATGGCCTCCTTGCCCTTGGCGGGGTCCCACACCTTCATGGAGAAGTAGGAGTCGCGGCGGCGGTCGCATGGTGTCAGTCCCTGGTTCATGGCCTCGGTATAGACGAAGAGCTTGAAGGTGGAGCCCGGCTGTCGCATGGCCGTCACCTTGTCGTACTTCCACGAGTTGAAGCCGATGTCGCCCACCCAGGCCTTCACGTGGCCGGTGGCGGGCTCTATGGCCACAAAGCCGCAATGCATGAAGCGCACCATGTAGCGTATGCTGTCGAGGGTGGATATCTGGCGCTCCACGGTTCCCTGCTCGTAGTCGAAGAGCTTCACGGCGTGGGGCTTGTTCAGGTAGTACCACACGCTGTCGGGGTCGTTGGGGAAGCGCTTGGTGAGGGTCTTGAAGTAAGGCTGTCGGCGGGCTATGTCCTCAATGAACTGCGGTATCTCCTGATGGCGCTCGTCCTGCCAGGGGTTGGTGGTGCCCCAGTGCTGGTTGAAGTTCTTCTGCACCACCTTCATCTGGCGTATGGCGGCGGCCTCGGCATATTTCTGCATGCGCATGTCGAGCGATGTGTAAATCTTCAGACCGTCGGTATAAAGGTCATAGCCGTTGTCGCGGCACCAGTCTCTCAGCTCGCTGGCCACGGCCTCGCGGAAGTAGTTGGCCTTGCTGTCGTAGGCATTCTCAACGCTGAAGTCCAGTTCGATGTCGGTGGTGCGGAGCGAGTCGAAGGCGGCCTGCGTGAGGTGTCCCTTCTGGCGCATGTTGTCGAGGACGACGTTGCGGCGCTTGACGGCGTTGTCGGGGTGTATGCGCGGATTATAATAGGTAGTGGCCTTGAGCATGCCCACGAGGACGGCAGCCTGGTCAACCGTCAGCTGCTTGGGCGTGGTGCCGAAATAGGTCTTGGCGGCCGTCTTGATGCCGAAGGCGTTGGAGCCGAAGTCGACGGTGTTGGCATACTGCGTGAGGATTTCCTCCTTGGTGAAGAAGTACTCCAGCTTGTAGGCCGTAATCCACTCCTTGCTCTTCATGATGAGCATCTTCAGGCCGGGGATGTTGCCTAACAGTCCGGTGGAATACTCCGTGCGCACGCGGAAGAGGTTCTTGGCCAGCTGCTGGGTGATGGTTGAGGCCCCCCGGGCATCGTGGTGCAGCAGATAGTCTTTCAGGGCAGCGCCGAAGGCGGTGTAGTCGATGCCGTGGTGTGAGAAGAAACGCTCGTCCTCGGTATCGATGAGGGCCTGCCAGAAGACGGGGTTGACGTCGGCGAAGTCTACCGGTGTGCGGTTCTCGCTGAAGAACTTGCCTATCTGCTGGCCGTCGGCGCTGTAGAGCTCGGAGGCCTGTGCGGGCCGCTTGTTCTTAATCATCTCCATGGAGGGCGACTTGCCGAAGAGCCACAGGAAGTTGCAGTCTACTGCCAGCAGGTAGAGGAAGAAAGCTACAACTAAGGATGCCGTGGCAGACACTATCTTGATATACCAGGGGCGTCCCTTGAAGATGTGGATATACCAGTTTACGATGCTTATGGGTGCTTTTAAAATCTTATTCATAGTAGCAGATATGCTTCATAATATTCTCTTTCTCGTCGGGGTGGAACCACCTCATCTGCGGGTCGCGCTTAAACCATGTCAGCTGTTTGCGGGCATAGCGCCGCGTGTTGCCCTTGATGCGCTCCACGGCTTCCTCCAGGCTCCAGATACCGTCGAAATAGTTGAACAGTTCTTTGTAACCTACTGTGTTCAAGGCGTTTTCGTTGCGGTATGCAAGCAGGCCTTCAGCCTCCTTCAGCAGCCCGTCGGCCATCATCTGGTCTACGCGCTGGTTGATGCGGTCGTAGAGCTCCTGGCGGTCGCGGTTCAGGCCTATCTTGACGATGCCGAAGGGCCGCTCCTTCTTCTGCGCCTTGCGGAACGAGGTGTAGGTCTGTCCCGTCATGTGGCAGATTTCCAGGGCGTGTACCACGCGGCGGGGGTTCTGCCGGTCTACCGTCTCGTAATGCTCGGGGTCGAGCCGCCGCAGTTCCTCGGCCAGTGCCTCCAGTCCCTCTTCGGCCAGGCGGCGTTTCATCAGGGCGCGTATGCCGTCGTCGACCGTGGGTATGTCGTCAATGCCGTTGCATACGGCGTCGATGTACATCATGGAGCCGCCGGTGAGCAGGGCATAGTCCGACGCTTTGAACAGTTCGTCGAGCAAGGCCATGACCTCCTGCTCGAACATCGAGGCGCTATAGTACTGGCCCACGGAGAGCGTGCCGACGAAATAATGCCTGACGCTTTGCATCTGGCTGGCCGTGGGGGCTGCCGTCCCTATCTGCAGCTGGCGGTACAGCTGGCGGGAGTCGGCGTTGATGATAGGCACGCCTAAGCGCCGGGCCATCTCTATGCAGAGGGCAGTCTTGCCGACGGCGGTAGGGCCGGTCACGACAATGAGCTGCTTGTTACCTGATGACGCCACGCTTGGAACTCTCGATGAACGAGCAGATATACTCCACCTCCTTGGAGTCGGGGTACTTGGCACGCGCCTCGGCAATGCCGTCCTTCAGCACGCCCTGGGCATAGATGATGCGGTAGGCATCGTGGATGGCCTCAATCACCTCGTTGGGGAATCCGCGGCGGCGCAGGCCGATGAGGTTCACGCCGGCATAGCGCACGGGCTCCTTGCCTGCGATGACGTAGGGGGGGATGTCCTGGCTGGTGCGGGTGCCGCCCTGGAACATGATGTAGCTGCCCACCTTGGTGAACTGGTGGAAGAGGCAGGTAGCGGAGATGATGGCAAAGTCGTCGACGACGACCTCGCCGGCAAACTTCGTGGAGTTGCCGATGATGCAGCCGTTGCCTATGACGCAGTCGTGGCCTATGTGCATGTTCTCCATGAGCAGGTTGCCGTTGCCGACGACGGTCTTCCCCTTCGATGCCGTGCCACGGCTGATGGTGACGTTCTCGCGGATGGAGTTGTTGTCGCCAATCTCGCAGGTGGTCTCCTCGCCCTGGAACTTCAGGTCCTGGGGCTTGGTGGAGATGCTGGCACCGGGGAATATCTCGTTGCCGCTGCCTAAGCGTGTGCCGAAGTGCAGGGTGACGCTGTTGTACAACTTGTTGTTGTCGCCAATGACAACGTTCTTGTCGATGACGCAGAAGGGGCCAATGATGTTGTTGTCGCCTAAGACGGCCTCGGGGTCGACGACGGCCATCGGATGTATCTGGTTTGCCATATTGTTTACTTGTTTTTGACGATTTGTGCGGTAAATGTTGCTTCGGCCACGATATGGTCGCCGACGAAGATGTAGCCTTTCATAGATGAGACGCCGTGACGCACGGGGGCCAGCAGGTCGACCTTGAAGATGAGGGTGTCGCCGGGCACCACCTTCTGGCGGAACTTCACTCCGTCAATCTTCATGAAGTAGGTTGACCAGCGCTCCGGCTCCTCCAGGGTGTTCAGCACCAGGAGGCCGCCACACTGGGCCATGGCCTCTATCTGCAGCACGCCCGGCATGACCGGCTCCTGGGGGAAGTGTCCCTGGAAGAAGGGCTCGTTGGCGGTAACGTTCTTGATGCCCACGATGCTGGTGGCACCAAGGGCTGTCACCTTGTCGACGAGCTGCATGGGGTAGCGGTGGGGCAGCAGTTCGCGGATGCGGTTGACATCCATGATGGGCTCCTCGTTGGGGTCGTAGACGGGTGCCTGAATCTCGTGCTTGCGAATCTCCTTGCGCATCTGCCGTGCAAACTTGTTGTTGATGGTGTGCCCCGGGCGTGTAGCCACGATGCGGCCCTTGATGGGCTTGCCTATGAGTGCCATGTCGCCGATGATGTCGAGCAGCTTGTGGCGTGTGCATTCGTTGTCCCATACCAGGGGTTTGTGCTGTATGTAGCCCAGCTCGTTGGCATCGCGGTGCTCCACATGCAGCATGTCGGCCAGCATGTCGAGGCGCTCCTGTGTTGTCTGCCGCTCGTAGATGACGATGGCGTTGTCAAGATCGCCGCCCTTGATGAGGTTGGCCTGCAGCAGCGGCTCAATGTCGCGGACAAAGACGAAGGTGCGGGCACGGGCTATCTCCTCGGCGTAGTTCTGCATGTTGTCGAGGGTGGCAAACTGCGAGCTGATGAACTTCGACTCAAACGAGCACATGGCTGTTATCGAGAAATCGTCGTCAGGCAGCAGGGTGATGCACGAGCCGGTCGTCTCGTCCTTGAACTCTATCTTCTTGCGGATGATATAGTAGTCTTTCGGGGCGTTCTGCTCTACCGTGCCAATGTCCTGAATCTTTTCCACATACTGGATGGCAGAGCCGTCGAGGATGGGGAACTCCGGGCCGTTGACCTGAATGAGGCAGTTGTCGATGCCCATGGCGTAGAGGGCTGACAGGCCGTGCTCTACCGTCGACACGCGGAAATCGTCGCCTTTGCCCAGAACGGTGCCGCGCTGGGTGTCGATGACGTTCTCGGCGATGGCATCGATGACGGGCATGCCCTCCAGGTCGATACGCTGAATCTTGTAGCCCGTGTTCTCAGGGGCGGGGTTGAACGTTACCGTCAGGCTCAACCCCGTATGCAAGCCTTTGCCGCAGAGTGAAAAGCTTCCTTTAAGAGTCTTCTGTTTCATGTTGTTATTGCTGTTTTTTTAGTTCTTCGATTTCTTTACGCAGCTGTCCCAGCTCGCGGTACATGTCGGGCAGTTTCTTCATGACGGCCTGGGCCTTGAAGAACACCTTCGGGTCGATGGCCGGGGCACCTATCAGCTGCTGGCCGTTGCCCTTGGTGTTGCTGATGACACCGCTCTGGGCGCCTACAAAGGTCTTGTCGGCAACGGTGATGTGGCCTGAGAAGCCGGCCTGGCCGCCTACCATGCACCAGCTGCCAATCTTCGTCGAACCGGCCAGTCCCACCTGTGCCGACATGACGGTGTTTTCGCCAATCTCGCAGTTGTGGGCCACCTGTATCAGGTTGTCGAGCTTCACACCCTTGTGAATGATGGTCTGACCCATGGTAGAACGGTCGACGCAGGTGTTGGCACCTATCTCCACGTTGTCCTCAATGATGACGATGCCTATCTGTGGAATCTTGGCATAGCCCTCCGTGTTGGGGGCGAAGCCGAAGCCGTCGGCACCGATGACCGTGCCGGCATGGATGGTGACGTTCTTGCCGATGCGGCAGCCGTCGTAGATGGTGACATGGGGGTAGATGCGTGAGCTGTCGCCTATCTCGACGTTCTCGCCGACGAAGGTGAAGGGGCCTATGTAGACATCCTTGCCTATCTTGGCAGAGGGCGACACGAAGGCCAGGCTGTCGACGCCCGTCTTCTTGGGCTTCATCGAGTCGTAGAGCTGCAGCAGCTTGGCCACGCTCTCGTAGGCATTCTTGACACGGATGAGGGTGGGCTGCACCACACGTTCCAGCTCTACGTCCTCGTTGATGAGCACAACGCTCGACTTGGTCTCGTAGATGTAGTGAATGTATTTGGGGTTTGACAGGAACGAAATGGCTCCCTCTTTACCTTCTTCAATCTTGGCGAAGGCGTTGATGGCGGTATTTTCGTTGCCCTCAACGCGGCCTTCCACAAATTCTGCAATCTGTTTTGCTGTAAATTCCATAGGTGTTCTGAATAAAATTTGCTGCAAAGATAGCAAAAATTATCCGAAACGCTGATAACAGAGGTAATATTTTCGTATTTTTTTTGAAAGTAGCTGAACATTTAGCAGTTCGGAAGCCTCGGAAATATCCTTGGTGGAACCGTCTTTGTAAAGAATTGTAATACTGTCGTCCTCGGTGTTGTACATGTCTTTCTGGATGGTGTTGATGCTCATCATGTACTGCCGGGCATCGGCTGTGCTGATACCCATCTGCCGGGCTATGGCCGCAGCCATCTCCGCTATGCGCTCTTCGCCCACGGGCTCTTCGTTGACCTCGACCTTGAAGAGGTGACGGTCGAGCATGTTGGTGGCCAGGGTGGCGAGTATCTTGTCGGGGCTGTACTTCCACGCTTTCAGGGCACTCCAGATGTCAGAGTCGTCCAGGTCTTCATACATCTTCAGCGCCTCCTCATGGGTGTCGAACCATTGCCTGTCGACATCGTTCTGAAGAAAATACTTCAAGGCCGGCGATGCAAAGATGTCGTGCCCCTGGTGGGTCAGGTGCTTGGCGCGCATCAGCACGTTGACAAGTATCTTCTCGCAGGCCACAGCCGTCTTGTGCAGGTAGACCTGCCAGTACATCAGCCGTCGCGTTGTCAGATAATTTTCAAGTGAGTAGATGCCTTTCTGCTCAACCACTAATGAATCGTCAACCACGTTGAGCATCTTGATGATACGTGCCGACCCGATATTCCCTTCGGTGACGCCGGTATAGAACGAGTCGCGCCGCAGGTAGTCCAGGCGGTCCATGTCCAACTGACTGGAGATGAGCTGGTGGAGGAAGTTCTTGGGGTACTGGCCCTTGAAGATGCTGATGGCCAGGTTGAGCTGTCCGCCCAGGTCGCTGTTTATCTGCTCCATCATCAGCAGCGAGATGTCCTCATGGGAGATGCCCCTGATGAGCGTGTTCTCCAGCACGTGCGAGAAAGGGCCGTGGCCGATGTCGTGCATCAGGATGGCTGCTTGCACGGCCTCGGCCTCGGAGTCGAAGATAAACTGTCCTTTCTGCTGTAGCGACAGCACCGCCTCGCTCATCAGGTGGAAAGCACCCAGCGAGTGCTGAAAGCGCGTGTGCCGTGCTCCAGGGTAGACGACCGATGCCAGCCCCAACTGGTTGATGCGGTTCAGGCGCTGGAACAGGGGGTGGCTGACGATGTCGTACAGAAGACCCCGTGGAATCTTGATGAAGCCAAAGACGGGGTCGTTGACGATTTTGTTCATCTACTTGTGTTTCTGGTAGTATTCCAGTGCCAGCTGCACGTTCTTGATGATGGCGTCGGATGTGAAGGTGGCACCCGTGACGCCGTCAACCTGCTGCTTGGCAGCGTCCTTCACCTTCAGGCCGTCCCACTTCGTGAGCAGGGCTTTCTTCACGCGGGCATTGTACTTGGGCGTCTCCTGGTTCTTCAGGAACTCAATTTTCTCTACCTTGTTCTTCTTGATGTAGACCTTGACGGGGGTCGTAGCAACATAGCCCTGGACATCCTTGCCCAGCGTGGTGGTGTTCACCACGTACATGCCGTCTTCCTTGGTCATTACCTCGTCGCCCTGAGGGGCGGCGCTCTGTAGTGTGGCTGCCAGCGCAACGAGTGCCACGCAGCCCATGATGGTTTTCTTCATTTCTTTCTACTTAACGATGATTTTCTTCGAGTCTTTGACGTAAATGCCCTTCGATGGTTTAACGACCTGGCGGCCCTGGAGGTCAAAAATCTTACCGTCCGACGATTTGCCGTTTGCAATCTGGCTGATACCGGCGACGGCGTCAGCCTGTGTGGGACCGTGCCATTCGATGAAGTCGAGGTCGGTATTGCTGGTCTTACCGTTGGCGGCGGCAATCTTGTCGCAAACAGCCGTTGTGGTAGAGATATAGAGGTGCTCTCCTTCGGCAAAGTCACAACTCTTGTACGCCTCACTGGCGTAGGTCTCGTCGCGGACAAAACCAACGCGCCCGGGGGTGTTCACAAACTTGTAGATAACACGGTTTCTTTTTGTCTCAGTAAACTTTCCCGTTCCGTCAAACCAGCCAAGGTTCGACGAGCCTTTGAGTGTGGCTTCTGCGGCGTAAGTCAGCTTGTAGCTTCCCGGCTGTGCTACGAGAACATAGCAGGAGGCCATGGCCACCACCGTGTCGGCCCGCCACGTATAGTATCTCAAGTCGGTGGTGCTGGCGTTGTTGCTGGCGTTGGTGTTGACAATCAGCATATTAGCCGGTCCTATGAACGGCTTTGAGGCTTTGATGGCCAGATAGCCTGTCTCTGGCACGACAACCGTTGTGTCCTGGTCTTCTGCAGCATGGACGTTGGTGGCAAACAGCATGCCGGCAGCGATGGCCAGCATCTTCATTTGTGTAGAGATTCTCATTTTTCTTACTTTTATGATTACGTTAATAATAGATTCCGACGGAGGCACCGACGGTGGCGCTGTAGAGCGAGTTGTTGGTCTTCAGGTAGTCGCCGTAGGCACGCACGAACCACTCTGAGCGTGTGCCCTTGATAGTGAGCGGGAACTGGTAGGTAAGCTGCAGGCGGCCACGCCAGTAGTTGGCTTCGTAGTACGCCATGTCGGGCAGCAACACCTGGGTGGCCATGTCGGTGGTGGCGTCGGCAAGTGCGAGGTCGGCCTTGTTCTTGAGGTGGCAGCCCGCCTCGGCCTCCACCCACAGGCGTTCGCCAAAGAGTGCCTTGCCCCCTTCGAGGGTGAAGTCCAGATGACTGTATTCCATTGACGACAGGGGCAGCAGGTGCTTTGTCTCGGCGCTGTTAAGGGCAGCCCTGATGCCGCCGTAGGTGCTGACGGCACCGGCATCGACCATGTTATAACGGTAGTGGAGGTCGGCCTTGAGCAGCTTCACCTGATGACGCTTCTTAAACGTGATGAGCGTCTCGTAGCTGTAGCTGGTATAGCCCTTCTCGGCATCGCGCTCCTGCAGCAGCTGCTGGCGGTACTCGTCGGCATAGGCCTGCTCGTAGCCTATGTTCAGGTCTATCTCGTGCAGGGCCTGGGCGGTGTGCAGGCGGTTGAGCGAACTCAGGACGTAGCGGTAGCTGACGTAGTGGCCCGGCTCATACTTATACTGTCCCAGCACATCCTCGGAGCCGCGCTCAATGCTGACGGTGCTCACACTCTTCAGGGCGTTCTTGTTGTAGCCGTAGCTCAGGGCGGCACCGAAGCGGTGGTCCACCCACTCACGGCTGAAGCCGCCGTAGCCGCCCGTAGTGCCCACGGCCTGCTCCATGCCCGACATAAGGTAGTACTTCAGGTTTGGGTCTTGCTGTACGGTGGTCATGCCGGGGATTTTTTCCTTGCGGCGGTTGTAGTGGCCTGCCAGACCGATGGTGTGGGGTTCCGACGTATAGGTGAACGAGGGCGTCAGCTTGTAGTCGAGAAGCTCAGAGCGTGAACGCGGGTCGCGCAGACGGCTTAGGTCGCCCACCTTGTAGTCGAGGCGCAGGCCGGCGGTGACGCCCCATAGCTGGATGGTGCCCACGGCGGCGGTGAGGTCGAACTGCTGCGTGTCGTACTTGCCGCTGACGCTGCTGCCCGAGTAATAGGGATTGCTGTTGTAGGGGCGCATGACGTCGCACCAGGAGCGGTCTTTCGTGCGGTCCATGTCGAAGCGGAACGAGCCGTAGCCTACCAGTATGGGACTGATCTTCTGGTAGCGCTCGGTATAGAACTCCAGCTGGTTGCGCTGTCCGCCCTCCTGCACGCGGCGGTAGTCGCCCTCGCGGTGCTGCACGTCGAAGTAGGCTATGCCGCGGTTGGCGGCAGAGTCGAGAGACAGGCCCGCCGCATTGCCGGTCATCCGCCATAGTTGCGTGGCGTCGGCATAGCGGTAACTGCTTTCTTGGGCAGATAGGGCTAATGGGGCCAATAGGGCCAGTAAGACCAATGGGGCTAATGGGGCTAATGGGGCCAATAGGGCTTTTATGGAGGCTTTATTCATCGTACTGTCGTGGTTTAATCGTTGTTGACACGTGGAAGTCGTTGCTTGAGTTGTTGGTGTCTGCCAGTATCAGGTGACCGTCGGTGCCACGCTTGTCGCTGGTGCGGCGGTAGACCACCTCGCCCGTCCATCCGCTGCGAGCCTCGATATTGGTGTAGCCGGCATCGAGGGTGGGGTAGAGGCGCTTGGTGCTCACGTCAATGCCCGTGGCCTTGTTGGGCAGGCACTCCACAGCGTCGATGATGGTACGCGTGGGAACCAGCAGCCACTGGTTGCCTGAGGTCTTGCCGTAGGGATAGGTGGCAGGCCAGGCCGTCACGTTCTCGCCGGTGCGGAACAGCACCACCGCGCAGAGTCCGTTCTGCACCATGTTCATGTTCGAGATAGAGGGATACATCGTGTAGGTCAGTTCCAGGGCAGGCACCGCCGGATTGTTCTGCGTTCTGCCGCTGACGTCCTTGGCCTCGAAGTCGGCATCCGTCAGGTCGTTCTCCATGTCGTTGCCGTCGGTATGGTCGGCGGCGCTGTTCACCAGCAGCACCGTGCCGCCGGGCTTCACCTCGAAGGTCTTGTCGGCGGGGATGCGGAACACCTGCTTGCAGAGCACCACCGAGTCGGCAAACTCGTCGTGCAGGTTCTGCAGCGTGTAGGCCTGGGTGCTCTCCGACTCTACCAGTCCTATGTAGAGTCCGCTGGCGTCGACGGTGTTGTTCGACTGGTTGTACAGCTCAATATACTTGCCGGGCATGTAGGTGCGGTTGTTGTTGTCCTTAGAGCCGGCGAAGTATATCTTGCCGATGATGATGTCGCGGTTGATGCTGAGATTCGTCGACAGCTGGATGGTCTGCTCCTCACGGATGAGGTGTGAGTTGAGCGATCCGCTGACGGTGCATCCGCTGACCACCTGCTGGTCGCCTGTCAGCTGCTGGTACTGCTCGCCCGTGATCTCCCACGAGCAGGATATGTCGTACACGTCGGGGATGATGCCCTGAAAGGTGGCAATGCCCTGAGCATCGGTGGTGGCTGTCATACGGGTGCTGCCCTGCTGCATCACAATCTCGTGACCGGCAAAGTCGCTGCCGTTGGTGAACTCCGCAGGCATGGCCAGCTGTATGCGTGCCGTGGTTTCCTTGGTGGCATCGTCGTAGTCGATACATCCTGCCAGCCCCAGGGCTATAATGAGTGAAAAGAGTGTCTGCTTCATAATGCTTACAGGTTGATGGATAGTTCGGCACCAAAGGCAAATTTGCCTGTGTTGCGCTGCGTCAGGGTGTTGGTGTTATTGCCTTTCATATAGGGTTCGTAGAACAGGCAGTTGTCGACATATAGCGACAGCGTGCCGATGCGTCCCAGCTCCTTGCTGAGCCGTGCCGAGAGGTTCCAGGTGGTTGGCGACTCGTTGGGCTCGTTGTCGGTATAGCGCAGCAGCAGTTTCTCGTCGTTAGTGGCTATCTGCCCGCCGTCGAAGGTGATGTACGGTGCTGAGGCAATGTCGTGGTATTGCAGGTCGCTGTCAATCCAGCCTATGGGGTCTTTGTCGGCAGTGTAGCTCCAGGTGGAGTTGTGCCAGATGACCTGTGCCGTGAACGATGCCACCATGTTCAGGCGTGGCAGGTGGGTGACGGCCCGCAGCGTGTTGACAAAGCGGCGCAGGCGGGTGTAGTCAAGTCCTGACGGATAGACGATGCGTACTGGCGTGAGGTTCATGCCGGCATATTTCGTTCCTGCAAGCAGGGCAGCGGGTACGGCGGTAGTGTTCAGGCGGGTGCTCCAGTCGGTCTTCGTCTCGTTCCAGGCGCCGCTGAAGAAGAGGTTGGTCTTCAGCAGGGGAATCTCGCCGAGGTCGAAGTCGAACTCAAAGCCGCGGTTGATGGTCTTGTCGGTGTTTTCCAGCAGACCCGTCGTGGCGAAGCAGTTGAACTGCTGTGCATAGCCCTTTGTGAAGTCGGTGATGGGCAGTGTAGCCGTGTTGTCGAAGAGGTTGTAGGTGTAGGTGAAGTAGTCTGAGGCGGCCTCAAACCCGTTGGGCGTGCGGTCCTGATAGTACAGCAGACTCAGACGGCGGTTCTTGGGCAACTTGATGTCGATGCCTCCTTCCACTTTCGTGGTGGTGGCATTCTTCAGACCCACGGAGCGCTGCACATCGTACACCTGGGTATAGACGTAGTAGGCTGGGGGAGTGCTCAGGGTGAAGTTGCCCACCACGTTGTCAATATACTTCTTGTCGGGATACAGGTGGTTCAGGCCCGGCGTCTTAGAGTTCATGCCGATGCCGCCGCGTATGTCGAGCCACTTGGCAAAGCTAAACGCAACGTTCAGTCGTGGCGACAGGGCGGTGGTGGCCAGGTCGCTGAAGGGCTGCAGCGAGGTGAAGCGCAGTCCGAAGTTCACGCGCAGGCGCTGTACCTTATTAATATTATAGGTGAACTGGTCTTCAGCAAAAGCCGACAGCTGGTGCAGTCCGGGAATGTCGTCGAAGGCACGCGGACGGCCGTTGGCGTTCGGACGGTAGGGCAGACTCTCGTCGGCGTTGTAGTAGCCCTTGCCCGAGTTCCAGTCGTAGCGGTAGTCAACGCCCACCTTGAAGCTCTGCACCGTCTTGCCCTTGCGCCAGAAGAAATCGTCGGTCAGCTTGAAGAACACACTTCCCGGACGGCTCTCGCTGATGCCTGTGGCCAGATACGACGTGGTCTTCCAGGGCACGGAGTAGTAGCCTGTCTCACGGGCTGTCAGTATGGGCAGCAGGCCGCTGCTGACGGCTACGTAGCTGGTGTTGCGGTTGTCGCTCTGCGACAGGCTCACGCCCAGCGTGTACTTCAGCGAGCGTGCCAGCGGCATGTCTAACTGCAGGCGACCGTTGTGCGTCAGTCCGAAGGTGGTGCTCTTCGATTCCGACTCCGTGCCGTCCTGCACGGCATCGGGGTCCTTGCCGCTCCAGTCCTTGGCCTGCATGAACCGCAGCTTCGTGTCGGTATGCCAGCGGCGCGTCAGGTCGTAGCCCCAGCCTATGTTGGCTGTGTAGCGGTCGTAGGAGCGCGTCTTCTGGCGCGGGTCGCCCCATGCCTTGGCGTAGTCTATATTGGCGTTGATGATGCCGGCTTTGGCAAGGGAGATGCCCTTGCCAACACTATAGTTTTGCAAGCCGGGGTTAATCTTGGCCTTCACCTGCCAGGGGGTGACGCCCACCTTGGAGTGGACCACCACCAGACCGCTGGTCAGGTCGCCGTATTCTGCTGAGGGTATGCCGCGCACTATCTCCACCTCATCTATGTTATCGGCCGATACCTGGCGCAGGTCTGTTCCGGCGAAGGCCGTGCCTGAGAAGGTACCCTGGCTGACGTCGCCGTTGTTAGACATCGGCACACCGTCGACGACGATGCTTGTGCCGAAGGCCATCGTCGAGTTGTTCTGCAGCGTGCGCAGCTGCAGCCCCTGCTGCTGTGTCAGGTCCGGGCGGTCCATCAGCTGTCCGGGTATCAGCTGCATGACATCGGCCAGCGACGTGGCCTGCAGGTGGTCTATGGCCTGACGGCCTATGATGCTGCTGGTAGAGGCGCCGTTCTCGCGCGTCTTGGCTGTTACCGTCACCTCCTTCAGAGCCAGCGACGACTCGGTGAGCATCACCCTCAGGTCAAGGTCGCTCTTGGTGACGTTCAGTTGCTGGCGGTAAGGCTCAAAGCCCACGTAGCGCACGATGAGCGTGTAACGGCCCTCAGGCACGTTGCTGATGGTGGCCTGACCCTTCAGGTCGGTGACTGCCGTCTGGCCCGATGGCTCCAGCACGATAGTTCCCATCACCACGGGCTCTCTGGTGCCACGCTCGGTGACTGTCAGGCTAATCTTACGCTGGGCACCGACCGCCATTGAACATAGCAGAGATAGTAAAAGAATGGTATGACGCATAGGCTATTTGTTTTCTTTACATTCGTGAGCGGGAGGCAGGGTGGCTTTGATACCGGCTTCCTGGATGGCTTGCAGCAGCTGCTGTTCCGATGTGTCCTTGTTGACGTAGGTGATGGCCAGCGAGCCACGCTTGGCATTCACGTTCACGTCGTCAACACCGTCCAGAGCCAGCACCTCTTCAATGGTGCTCTCCGTGGCCTGTTCCTTGGGTATGAGGAAGTAGGCAAAGCTTATCTCCTTGCTGGTGTAGTAGCTCACGGGCGTGAACCCCAGCTCGCCAAGGGCCTCCTTGATGGCAGCCTTGCAGGTCTTGTTGGCATCGTAGCGTATGAAGAAGTAATGCTTGTCAACATGCGGGGCCAGACTGTCGATGCCCTCCATCTTCTCCAGACGTTGCTTGATGCGGTTGGCACAGCCCTGGCAGTGCATGTCGCCCATCTGCAGTCCCAGACCGCGGCGTATCACCTCGTCCTTGCTGTAGGGCACGCTCTTGTAGCGGCCGGTACGTGCCAGGCGGGCCGTGATAGAGTCGGCGCAAGTCTGCGTGTTGTCAAAGGTGATGGCAGCCGTCCGTTTCTCAAAGTCAAACTCCATGTTTCCTATGCCGTTGAGCTTCTTCAGCACGGTGGTTACCTTGTGTGCGCACTCTTCGCATCGCATGCCTTTGATGCGCAATACAATCGTCTCGTTAGCCGCCGTCAGCGTCAGCGTCATCAGGGCGGCTGCTGTCAGTGTTAATAGTCTTTTCATCTTCGTAATAACTTCTTGGGTGCAAATTTACGCATTATTTATGGATTATGCAATAATAAATAGTGGGTAAAATGGTATTTTTTAGGGAAAAAGTTTGGCTGTCTGAGAAAAATGTTGTTATTTTGCAACAGTTTTTAAGCATTTATCCATTAAAAAAGAACAACGTATGAAGAAGATTTTTACTGCTATTGTAGCAATGATGATGGCTGTGCCCTCCTTCGCACAGTTTGCCAGCGGCGGTTTCGAGCTTGACAAGAGCAACGTCTACTATGGTGCCCGCTTCGGTCTGGCTATGGGTAGCCTCTCGGGCGACACAAAAGCCGGTCTGAACGATTATAGCGGCATGAAGGCCGGTATCACGCTGGCCGGTATCGTCGGCCTGCGCCTGTCGCAGACGGCTCCCGTGTTCCTGGAGAGTGGTCTCTACTACACTCAGCGTGGCGGTAAGGACGGCAAGTACACGGCCGATCTGAACTGTCTGGAGATTCCCATTCTGGTGAAGTATGGCATTCAGGCTACCGACGACATTGCCATCCTGCCTTTCATCGGCCCATACTTCGCCTACGGCATTGCCGGTGAGACGGAGTACGAGGTGAAAGACGCTTCCGGAAATTCGACAAAAGAGAAGGAGCGTACCTATAAGAATTTCCTGAACCACAACGACATGGGCTTCAAGCTGGGTTGCGGTGTAGAGTACAACATGCTTTATCTGGAAATTGCCTATCAGCTGGGTATTGCCAACATTGCCGACAACGACGACTATACGACTCATGCTAATCAGTTGTCTATTAACTTCGGTGTGAACTTCTAATCGTCCATAGAAATATGTCAGGAGGAGGGACTGCAGAGAAGTCCCTCCTTTTTTTATGCCTCTGAGACATGGCTTCACTAATCCCGTAAGTTTCAAATGTTACAATCCTGTTACGTAACCATATCGTAACAGGATTTGTTTTGTGTTGTCGGCAGAAGGCGTTAACTTTGCGCTCTAACAAACCAATTCAAGAGAATAAAATGGAAACAACACAAGATTACATGATGGCGTCGCTGAAGATTTTAGGCGCACTGGGACTGCTCATCTTTGGCATGAAAATGATGAGCGATGCACTGCAGAAGATGGCAGGACCGCAGTTGAGACACATACTGGCAAAGATGACGACAAACCGGCTGACGGGCATGCTGACAGGAACACTGGTGACCAGTGCTGTGCAGTCGTCATCGGCAACAACGGTGATGACCGTCTCGTTTGTGTCGGCAGGACTGTTAACGCTCTCGCAGGCCATCAGCGTCATTATGGGTGCCAACATCGGCACCACGCTCACGGCATGGATTATGTCGCTGGGCTACAACGTTGACCTGACCAATGTGGTATTCCCGGCTTTCTTCGCAGGCATGATACTCATTTACCGCAAGCGTCACCGCTACGTAGGCGACTTCCTCTTCGGCATTGCCTTTATGTTCCTCTCGCTGGTGATGCTGAGCACGGGCGGCAAGGAACTGGACCTGGCACACAACGAGACGGTGATCAACTTCTTTGCCTCGTTCGACACCGGCAGTCACCTTACCATCCTGGCCTTTCTCGCCATAGGCACGCTGATAACCTGCATCGTGCAGTCGTCGGCAGCCGTGATGGCTATTACCATCCTGCTGTGCTCCACGGGCGTGCTGCCTGTCTATTTAGGTATAGCCCTGGTGATGGGCGAGAACATCGGAACCACGGCAACGGCCAACCTCGCCGCCCTGGGGGGCAACACACAGGCGCGGCGTGCGGCTCTGGCCCACTTGCTTTTCAATGTCTTCGGTGTCGTCTGGGTGCTCTGTGTGTTCTATCCCTTTGTCAATATGGTGTGCTTGCTGGTGGGTTACGACCCCTCAATGTCTGGTCAGGCCGAACGCCTGCCCGTTGTCCTCGCCATGTTCCACACCTGTTTCAACGTCACCAACACCGTCCTGCTCATCGGACTCATCCCGCAGATGGAGCGTGTGGTATGCTGGCTGTTGCCGGACAAGCCGGAGCCAGAGAAAGAGACGTTTCGCCTGAAGTATATTGAGGGCAACCTGATGCAGACGCCCGAAATTGCCGTGCTGCAGGCACAGAAAGAGACGGCCCACTTTGCCAGGCGCGTACAAAAGATGTTCGGCATGGTGCGAGAACTGCTGGATACATCTGACGACAAGGCGTTTGCGCTTCTCTACGGTCAGATAGAGCATCAGGAGGATCTGACAGACCGCATGGAGATAGAGATAGCCCGTTTCCTGGAGCAGGTGAGCCAGAACCATCTGAGCAACGAGACGAAGACGAAGGTACGTCAGATGCTGCGTGAGGTGGGCGAGCTGGAGTCTATCGGCGATGCCTGTTACAACCTTGCCCGTACCATGAACCGCTTGCAGGACTCGGGCAAGACGCTGCCGTCGGGTCAGCAAAACCAGCTCGTTGCCATGATGACGCTTTGCGACAATGCTCTTACGCAGATGAATGCCGTAATGACTGGTCATCGTCGTGAACACAACATCAACGAGACCTATCGTATAGAAAACGAAATCAACCAGTTACGGCAGCTCATGAAGGGTGAAAACATTCGTGCCGTTAACGACCACGAATATGACTACGCTGTTGGTGCCATCTTTACCGACCTGGTCAATGAGTGTGAGAAACTGGGCGACTACGTGGTAAACGTGGTGCAGGCAAGATTCGGGAAGAAACCCTGACGCTGAACCGTATGGACTACGCAGCCCAATGAAAAAGGCACATTAGCCACTATCAACTATTCGTACAGATAGAACATGCGTTCCATCATCTGCCATTTACCAGCCGACGTGCTGCCCGGTGGACAGTCCTGGAACATGGCAACATAGTCTTCCCACTCCTGCTGTCGCGGCAGAGCGGCTAAGCGGCTCATGGCGCTGTCCCAGTCGAAGTCAAGGGGTGTGTCGACAATCATAAACAGCCGATGTCCCAGGATGTAGATCTCCATCTCATAGATACCCACTTGACGGATGCCCTCGCGTATCTCCGGCCATGACTGGTAGCGACTGTGGGCCTCTACATAGCGGGCAATCAGTTCCGGGTCATCCTTCAGGTCGAGGGTTTGGACATACCGCTTGACGGGCTGTCCAAATGATTTTTGGCGATAACCTTCTTTATTCATCGTTTTACCACGTCAGAACGTTGTCTTAACTGTTTTTCCATCTTGACCCCATTTGGTCGCCAATAATACGCTGTACCTCCTTCACCAGTGCCTCGTCAATAGGCTCGTTGACGTAGCCGATGTTTTTCAGCACATTGTCGGGATTGGCACTGCTGAAGAGTGTCGTGGCAATACGCGGATTCAGACTGGTAGAGAACTGAATGGCCAGCTTCTCAATAGCGTAGCCCTCAGCGGCGCAGAAGGCTGCAGCCTTGGCACAAGCCTCCTTCAACGGCTGGACGGCAGGATGCCAGTCGGGCGTCCCACGGCTCGACAGTAGTCCCATTGACAGTGGCGAGGCATTGATGATACCCACATGGTGCTGCTCAAAAAAATCCAGATATTCGGTCAGCAGCACGTCGTTCAGCGAGTAATGGCAGAAGTTCAGGATGCTTTCCACCACGCCCTCGTCGGTGTGCTCTATCACCCAGCGCAGGTTCTCGGGCTGCAGGTCGGTGATGCCCACATGGCCCACCACGCCTTTCTCTTTCAGTGCCACCAGTGCAGGGAGTGTCTCATCGCACACCTTCTGCAGGCCACCGGGTAAGTCGCCCTGAAACTCTATGTCATGTACGTTTATCAGGTCGATGAAGTCCACGTTGAGGCGCTCCATGCTCTCATAGACGCTCCTTGTCACACGCTCGGCAGAATAGTCCCACGTGTTGACACCGTTTTCGCCGTAGCGTCCTACCTTTGTTGAGAGAAAGTATTTGTCGCGTGCTATCTCCTTCAATGCCTTGCCCAGCACCGTCTCAGCCTTATAGTGTCCGTAGTAGGGCGATACGTCGATGAAGTTGATGCCGTTGTCGATTGCCACATGGACGGCCCGAATGCCGTCGTCCTCACGAATGCTGTGGAATACTCCACCCAGTGACGATGCCCCAAAACTGAGGTTCGACACCTTCATACCGGTCTTTCCGATTTCGTTGTAAACCATATTTATATTTTTCGTTTTAGATTCTTGGCTGCAAAATTAAGTAAAAAATCGCTGATAAAGCAAAAATTAACGTTCTTAAATGGGAAAATAACGATTATTTTGCTTATCTTCGCATCATAATTCACTAAAAACAACAGTCAATGAAGAGAAAACTGCTAATTTTTGTTTCAATGCTCATGACTATGGGCGTTGGTGGACAGGTGTATCTGGATCCTAAGGCACCGTTAGAGGACCGCGTGAAGGATGCCCTGAGCCGCATGACCACACACGAGAAGATTCAGGTGCTGCACGCACAGAGTAAGTTTACGTCGGCAGGCGTGCCTCGTCTGGGTATTCGCCAGCTGAACATGGACGACGGCCCACACGGCGTGCGCGAGGAACTGGAGTGGAACACGTGGAACCCGGCACGCTGGACCAACGACTCTATTGTGGCGTTCCCCTCGCTGACCTGTCTGGCATCAACGTGGAACCCGGCTCTGTCATACCTCTATGGTCAGACCGTGAGCGAAGAGTTTGCCTTCCGCGGCAAGGACATCATGTTGGGTCCTGGTGTCAATATCCAGCGTACGCCTCTGAATGGACGTGCCTTTGAGTATATGGGCGAGGATCCCGTTCTGGCCGGTGAGATGACCGTCCCCTATATTGTGGCAGCCCAGAAGAATGGCGTAGCCTGCTGTCTGAAGCACTTCGTGCTGAATGACCAGGAGATAGACCGTTTCAATGTGAATGTCAACGTGTCAGAACGTGCGCTCCGTGAGATTTATCTCTATCCCTTTGAGCAGGCTGTGAAACGTGCCAAGGTGTGGACCATCATGGGGGCCTATAATTTCTGGCACGGTGTACACTGCTGTCAGAACGACGAGCTGCTGAACGGTATCCTGAAGAAAGAGTGGGGCTGGGACGGCGCTGTGGTCAGCGACTGGGGAGGCGTGACCGACACCTGGGAGGCAGCCACCGGCGGCATGGACATTGAGATGGGCTCCTTTACTGATGGCAAGCTGAAGGAGTCTGAGTTCACCTTTGACGACTACTATCTGGCACGCCCATTTGAGAAACTCATCAATGAGGGTAAGGTGCCCGTGTCGGTGCTTGACGACAAGGTGAGCCGTGTGCTGCGTGTGATGTTCCGTACGTCGATGAACCCTCAGAAGGTCATTGGCTCACAGTGTTCCGAAGCCCACTACGACGCTTGCCGCCAGATAGGCGAGGAGGGTATAGTACTGCTGAAGAATGACGGACTGCTGCCGCTCGACGCTCAGCGCTATCAGAAGATTCTGGTGGTGGGCGAGAATGCTACCCGTTCGCTGACACAGGGCGGTGGCTCGTCGGAGCTGAAGACGTTACGCGACGTGTCACCCTTGGATGGGCTGCGTGTCCTTTACGGCAACAAGATTGACTATGCAAAGGGCTATAACTCAGGCCGTGCCATGTACGACCATGTTGACAAGGTAGACGCTGCCGAGAAAGCCAGTCTGAAGGCTGAGGCCCTGCAGAAGGCAGCATCAGCAGACCTTATTATATTTATAGGCGGCTTGAACAAGAACCATAAACAGGATTGCGAGAACGGCGACCGTGAGTCGTACGATCTATCCTTCGGGCAGAACGACCTGATTGCCGAGCTGGCTAAGCTCCAGAAGAACATCATCGTGGTATGCTTTGGCGGCAACCCCTACGCCACGCCCTGGCTTCCCCAAGTGGGTGCTCTTGTTCACTGCTGGTATCTGGGCAGTGAGAGTGGGACGGCCCTGGCCAATATTCTCTCTGGCAAAGTGTGCCCCAGCGGTAAGCTGCCTGTAACGTTTGCAAAGAAATATGAAGACTATCCTTACGTGAAGTATGGAGCAGAAGCCTATCCCGGTATTGACAAGCAGGTGACCTACAAGGAGGATGTCTTCGTGGGCTACCGTGGCTTTGAGAAAAACAAGACCGCGGCACAGTTCCCCTTCGGCTATGGACTGAGTTACACCACGTTTAAGTATGGCAAGCCGGTGGTGCATGAGGAGGGCGACAACCTCATTGTCGATGTGACCATTACAAACACAGGCGCTGTAGCTGGCAAGGAGATAGCGCAGGTCTATGTGTCGGCACCTAAGAACAAACAGATAGCCAAGCCCCTGAAGGAGCTGAAGGCCTTTGGTAAGACGGCTCTGCTGCAGCCGGGAGCCTCCGAGACAGTCAGCATGACCATTCCCCGCCGGTCGCTGGCATCATGGAGCGAGGCAGCCCACGACTGGCAGGCCGACCACGGTACTTACGTCCTATTAGTGGGTGCCAGCAGTGCCGACATCCGTGAAAAAACAACCTGGAAATACTGATTATCATGAAACAGCAGAGATTATTTCTGACAGCACTGACCCTGATGACGGTCATGCTGACAAGCGCCCAGCAGCGAGTAGTTAATGACTTGAACTTTGGCTGGCACTTCATGAACGGCGACGTGACAGGAGCCGAGAAAACAGCCTTTGATGACAGCCAGTGGCGCATCGTCAACGTTCCCCACGACTTCCAGATAGAACAACCATGGGTGGCACCTGCTGTCGACGAGAAGGCCGACAACAGCGATGCGGCAGCCAACATCAAGAGCCGCCTTTCGAGCCGTGGCTTCAAGGAGATGGGCAAGGGCTGGTACCGTCTGCATCTGACACCCTCGGACTCGCTGAAGGGACGACGCCTGCTGCTGCAGTTCGACGGTATTGTCTATACGGCAGATGTGTATCTCAATGGTGAGCGTATTGGCGGTACTGACTATGGCTACGTAGGTTTCGAGATTGACGTGACCGACAAACTGAAGTTGGGACGTGAGAACATCATTGCCGTGATGGCCGACACCCGCGAGCCTGGCAACTCGCGCTGGTACACTGGTGGCGGACTGTTCCGCAGCGTGCGCCTGGTGGCCACTAACAAGGAACTCTTCTTTGGCCGCCATCCGCTGTATATCACCACACGCGACAACCAGTTTGTCAGCGTGCAGGGCGAGTTTACCAACCGCACCAGAAAACCGGCGCGTACCTTAATAAAGATATATGCCCCCGACGGAAAACTGGTGTATGAGGGCGGTCGCAGCGTGAATCGCCACCGCATGGCCCGTACCGTCGAGGTGCCTTTGGCCGATGAGGTGAAGATTGAGCAGCCTCAGCTCTGGGACTTGCAGACGCCACAGCTCTACAAGGTCGTGGCCCAGCTGTTGCACGATGACGGGACGGTGGCCGACGAGGTGTGCTCCACCTTCGGCATCCGTACCGTGGAGATAGGACCGGAGTACGGCCTGAAAATCAATGGCAAGAAGGTGCTTCTGAAGGGCTATGCCAACCACCACACGCTGGGCGCCCTGGGGGCTGCTGCCTATCCGCGTGCCATTGAGAAGCGTATTCAGCTGGTGAAGCAATACGGTATTAACCACATCCGCACGTCGCATAACCCTTACAGCCGTGAGTTTATTGAACTCTGCGACAAGTACGGCATCCTGGTGGTTGACGAACTTTACGACAAATGGACACGCCAGCATACCGGTGGTCGCGTGCCGTTCCAGGCCTTGTGGCAGGAGGATATTCCCGAGTGGATTAAACGCGACCGTAACTCACCGTCAGTCGTGATGTGGAGTTTAGGCAACGAGTTGCAGCAGGACCCAAACCAGCCATTCAACGACTTCGGTGTGACCATGTACCGCCTGATGCGCCCGCTGGTGGCTCGCTACGACTCCACCCGCAAGGTGACCGTTGCCATGCACCCGCGCTACCGTAACTGGGAAACCGACTCCCTGCCCTGTGATTTGGCCATGATAACCGACGTACAGTCGTATAACTATCGCTATATGTACTTCCCAGGCGACGGACGCCGGTTCCCGTGGATGACTTTCTATCAGAGCGAGGCATCAGTGGCTGCCATGGGGCAGAATTACTTCGAGATGGACCTTGACCGCGTTATCGGTCTGGCTTACTGGGGCGCCATCGACTACCTCGGTGAGTCGCAGGGGTGGCCTGCCAAAGGCTGGAGCCAGGGTGTCTTTGATATTGCCCTCGACCCCAAGCCCAAGGCTTATTACATGAAGTCGTTCTTCTGTCCTGACGAGCCTGTGGTACATATTGCCGTCATCGACAAGAAGGGCGACCAGATGTGGAACGGTGTTCAAACAGGCAACGACGGCATGAGCGACCACTGGAACCGTGTCAGTGGTCAGAAGCTTTCGCTGGTTACCTATACCAATGCCGACGAGGTGGAACTGCTGCTCAACGGTCGTAGCCTGGGCAAGAAGCAGAACGATGTGAAGAATGCCAAGATGCGCAACCAGATACGCTGGAACGACGTGGTCTACCAGGCCGGCACCTTGGAGGCCGTAGCCTATCGTGAGGGTCGGGTGGTGGCTCGCCACAAGATTGAGACCACTGGAGAGGCTGTGCGCCTGACGTCTCAGGCTGACCGTCCGGCTGCCGTGACGAAGAAACCGGCTGCCGATGCGTGGTGTGCCGACGGTATGGACCTGCTGCATGTGAAGGTGACGGCTGTCGACAAGAAGGGCCGTCTGGAGCAGACCACTAATCAGGAGGTGACCTTCAGTGTCAGCGGCAATGCGGAGATTGTGGGTGTCATCAATGGCGACATCAACTCCAACGAGATGACCGTTGGCAATAAGCGTTCACTCTACAACGGTGCATGTACGGTTATTCTGCGCTCAACACGCCAGGCCGGTCCAGTGACACTGACTGCAACGGCTCCGGGTTTGAAGCCGGTAAGTATGATGATGCAGACGAAGTAAGATAGTGCGCCGCAACAAGGTCAGTCGCCCTGGTAATGAGTGCTGATGAAGTGACCCAGGGCATTGTCCTTGTTGCGGATGGCTGTCTCTTTGATGTGCGTGGTAATACCCTTGTAGAGCCGATTGACATCGGCCGACAACTGTCGGGGATTGAGGCTGTCGTTGGTAAGTCTAACAACGTTGCGGATGCGAAGGTCATATTTCGCTACGCTGTCGTTCAGGGCTTGCCAACGATTGTTGATGACTGTTCCTGAGACGCGTGAACGGCTGGGCACGGCTGACAGTTCGACATAGATATTGCCCGGTTCTAAAAAGAAGATAACCCCCTGCTGCAGCTGCCCCTTGGGGAACAACTTGCAGATGAAGGTGCTGTCGGTGAGGCCGCTGCCACTGAATCTGCCGTTGCTGACCACTACGGAGTCAAGCAGCCGGCGGCCTGTGTTCAGGTCGTCAGTCAGGTAGAGCACGCTGCCGTCGGGCAGGTGTCGGGCTTCACCTTTGATATGATATTTGTCGGACTGGCAGGCGGCTGTCAGTATGACGCCTGCTGCCAGTCCGACAATAGACTTGAAGTGTATCACTCCCCCTTGTTGTAGGTTATACGATGTAAAGGTTGCTGATGCTCTCGTTGTTGATAACGCGGCGAATGGCCTCGGCAAACATGTCGGCCACGGAGAGCTGCTTGACCTTGGCACAGCGCTGTGTGTAGGGAATAGAGTCGGTGAAGACAATCTCCTCAAGGGCTGACTCCTGTACACGGTCGCTGGCCGGACCGCTCATGACGCAGTGGGAGGCACAGGCACGGACTGTCTTGGCACCCGATGCTTTCATCAGGTCGGCAGCCTTGGTGATGGTGCCGGCGGTGTCAACCATATCGTCGACAATCACCACATTCTTTCCCTCAACGTCGCCGATAATCTGCATGGAGGCTACCACATTGGCACGGGCACGGGTCTTGTTGCACAGCACCAGCGGACAGCCCAGGTACTTGGCGTAGGTGTTGGCACGCTTGGAACCGCCGACGTCGGGTGAGGCGATGACCAGATCGTCGAGATGCAGGCTTTGCAGGTAGGGCAGGATGACGCCCGAGGCATACAAATGGTCGACGGGAACGTCGAAAAATCCCTGTATCTGGTCGGCATGCAAGTCCATTGTGATAACGCGGTTGACACCAGCCACACTAAGCAGGTCTGCGATGAGCTTGGCTCCGATGCTGACGCGGGGCTTGTCCTTGCGGTCCTGACGGGCCCAGCCGAAGTAGGGGATGACGGCGTTGATGGTGCGTGCCGAGGCGCGCTTGGCAGCATCAATCATCAGCAGCAGCTCCATGAGGTTGTCGCTGTTGGGGAAGGTGCTCTGCACAAGGAAGATGTCGCGTCCGCGGATGGACTCTTCGTAGCTGACGGCAAACTCACCGTCGGAGAACTTTGTAATCTGGAGCTGTCCGAGGGGACATTCCAGACTGAGGCAGATTTTCTCTGCCAGGTATCTCGTGGCTGTACCCGAGAAGACCATGTAGGATTTTTCCATGATTAATTATCAATTATCAATTGTCCGTTGTCAATTCTCAATTATCAATTTTCAATCTTCATTTCTCCACTGTCATCCCACCGCCTTGCGTAGTTTTTCAAAGTGACTGATGAGAGCTTTATAGTCTGTCTGGTTGTGGATGTCGAAGCGGTTCCATAGGTCGCCGCAGATAACCACCCCGTCGAACCCCAGTTCCTTGACCATGCTGATGTTGTCGAGATTGATGCCTCCCATGGCGTAGACCCTTTTGTCGATGAGACCGCGACGCGAGGCCTCGCGCAACTGTTCGATGGTAAGTGTAGACTTGTCTTTGGGATTGCTCTGGCTGTCGAACAGCGTCTTGAGGAAAACATAGTTGGAGTGGCGCTTGGCCTCCTTGAGTTCGTCGATAGCGTGACACGTGCGGCTGATGTTACCCCGGTAGCCGATGGGCGGCTCTGCCTGGCAGTTGTTCAGGTGGATGCCTCGCAGCCGGAACTCCTGCTTCAGGTAGAAATGGTCGTGAACGGTGATGCGCCCGTAGTACTCCTCAGGCAGGAGGGTCAGCAGTCGCTCTGAGTAGACAGGCTCAGCCCCTGGCTTGTAGAGATGCAGGTTGTCGAGCCCCGCCTCAAAGAGTGTGGTCAGTATCTTGTCTTCCTCCACGAAGAACGTGGATTTCGTCATGATGATGAGCTTCATGCCTTATGTGTCGTCTTTTCTTGCTGCAAAGATAGCAGTTTTTTGTGGGTTAAGCAAATATTTCTCTTATTAATTTCCTTTTTCTGCTGTTTTCGTGCTCTGGTCGTTTGTTGTTACCACCGTCACGATATAAGCACTGAGCAGTACCAGCAGGGCTGCCACGGGCTTGTCCCATGTCAGACGGTCCTGTCCGATGATGATGGCAACAAACGAGGCCACCATGGGCTGCAGGTTGGTATAGATACTCACCGTCGTGGCGCTCAGGCTCTGCATGGCAAAGGGTATCAGGAAATAGCCAAGCACCGTGGCTCCCAGGACGATGAATGCCAGTTCGGCTGCTCCGTCCCAGCCGAAAGTGGCTGCAGAGAAAAGACGCTGGCTGTCAAGTTCGGGCCATGCCATCGGCACCGTGACAATGGCGGAGATAAGGAAAACGTATTTCATTTGCGTCACCGGTGTGTACTTCACCGCCACCTTGCGGGTGATGATCATATAGATGGCCCATGTCAGCACGCTGAGTATGGCAAGCAGTATGCCCAGCAGGTCGTTGGAGCCTGACCCCGATGTCTGTCCCATGACCACCATCAGCACGGCACCGGCTATGCCGAGCAGCACGCCGAGGAACTTGATGCCCGTAATGCGCTCGCCTATAAACAGTGCTGCCATCAGCATGACGGCTACCGGTGTCAGCGTGGCAATAAGTGAGAAGTAGACGGGGCTGGTATAGTCGAGGGCCCAGGCCGTCAGTGTCTGTGAGATGACAAAGCCTGTCAGACCGCCCAGCATGATGACCACGAGGTCGCGTCGTTCCACTTTCTCTGTCTTCATAAAGGCGGCAATGAGCCAGAAGACGACTGCCGCTCCCAGGCTGCGTGCTGCCATGTAAGTCATTGGCGACACCCAGTCGTTCAGCAGCAACTTTGTTACGGGAACACCGAGTCCGAAGATGGTGTTAGCCAGTAAGATGGCTCCATGAGCCTGTAGTTTCCTATTATCCATGATTCTTGGTATCGTTGGTCTATGATTGGATTTCGGGTGCAAAGTTACGAAATAATCCATCATTTCTCACCGTATTTCATATTATTTTCGTATCTTTGCAAAAAAATAAACGGACGGATGAGACATACACCTATTTATATTATAGAGGAGCAGCGCCTTCGGCGCAACCTGAGTCTGATAGCCAGTGTGGCCCGGGAGGCCGACGTGGAGATAATCCTGGCCTTCAAGGCATTTGCCTTGTGGAAGACATTCCCGATATTCCGTGAGTATATCCGCTCTACGACAGCCAGTTCGTTGTCGGAGGCCCGTCTGGCCCTGGAGGAGTTCGGACACCGGGCACATACCTACTCGCCAGCCTATACCGATGACGAGTTTGACGATATCGTCCGCTGTTCCAGTCATCTGACGTTTAATTCGCTTACGCAATACAACAGGCTGCACCAAAGGGTGGGCGAGGACGTTTCCATCGGACTGCGTGTCAACCCCGAGTATTCTGAGGTAGGCACGCTGCTGTATAACCCCTGTGCCCCAGGTACCCGGTTCGGTGTCACTGCCGATAAACTGCCTGAGACACTGCCGACGGACATCGACGGCTTTCATTGCCATTGTCATTGTGAGAGCGGTCCTGACGTGCTTGAGCGCACGCTGGCGAAAATTGAAGAGAAATTTTCCAAGTGGTTCCCACAGTTGAAATGGCTGAATCTGGGCGGCGGACACCTGATGACACGCAGCGACTACGACACGTCCCACCTTATTAATATATTAAAAGGCCTGCACAGTCGTTATCCGTGGCTGAAGATAATCATGGAACCGGGCAGTGCCTTTGCCTGGCAGACGGGGCCGCTGGTGAGCCATGTGGTGGATGTGGTAGAGGACCACGGCATCAAAACGGCTATTCTCGACGTGAGTTTCACCTGCCACATGCCCGACTGTCTGGAAATGCCATACTGGCCTGAGGTGCGCGGAGCAATAACCGTTGAGGAAACCTCTCATCTCTCACCTCTCACCTCTTACCTCTATAGATTAGGTGGCAACAGCTGTCTCAGCGGCGACTTTATGGGCAGATGGCAGTTCGACCATGAACTGCAGGTAGGCGAGGAGATTATCTTTGAGGATATGATACACTATACTACCGTCAAGACCAACACTTTCAACGGCATCTCGCACCCGGCCATTGGACTGCTCCATGAGGACGGAAATCTGGAGATTTTACGTGAATTTGGCTATGAAGACTACCGAAATAGGATGGATTAGCATTTTTTTTGAAAAAAAACTGCCAAAAGTTTTGTCAGTTCAGAAAAAAGCATTACCTTTGCACCCGCAATCAAGAGAGATGCTTCTTTAAAAAGAAATTTTGCGGAAATAGCTCAGTTGGTAGAGCACAACCTTGCCAAGGTTGGGGTCGCGGGTCCGAGTCCCGTTTTCCGCTCGAACATATTGAAACAAAAGAGAGATTTTGCGATTGACGCTTAATCGTTTGCCCAGGTGGCGGAATTGGTAGACGCGCACGTTTCAGGTGCGTGTGCCGCGAGGCGTGCAGGTTCGAGTCCTGTTCTGGGCACTCTTTTTTTTCAACATGTGTTTTTGCATGTTGGAGAGGTGGCGGAATTGGTAGACGCGCTACTTTGAGGGGGTAGTGTCAATTGCGACGTGGGAGTTCGAGTCTCCTCCTCTTCACATTCTTTTTTTTGTACCTTGCGGAAATAGCTCAGTTGGTAGAGCACAACCTTGCCAAGGTTGGGGTCGCGGGTCCGAGTCCCGTTTTCCGCTCTTTTTATTACCGAATAACACAAAAACTTTATTTTACCTATTTATTTTAACAGGAAACAAATTCAACAGTAAAATGAATTTATATTTAAGATATTTTGATCGCGAGACACTCGTCAATTCCGTTGATGAGGCATTGGCTTTTCTTGGCGAAATTGAAGAGATTGGTATGAACCCTATGTTGGAGAATGATATCCGTGAGTATGTTGCTAGCGATGTGTTCTACCCCAAGCGATACAAGATACGTCCCCGGGTTTATTTCATTATTATCAAGACAGAAGCAGCCACCATGCAGGACTTCAAGGAGAAAAAGGCTGTGCATGCTCCCGTTGCCGGGGCTGCTCATGACCGTGCTGCATCTCCCATAGTGAATAAGCTGAATGAGGAGAAGTATGGCTGGTATGAGGGTGTCATCGACTTCAAGCGCGTGCTGATGGTGCCTGGCACCGGAAAATTCCAGTACCGTGACACGCACTTCGTAGCCCGTGTAAAGGCCGAGTCGGGCATTGACTGCTACTACCGCATCGTTGAGCACCTGCAGGAGCGTGTCGATAACCGTAGTCAGTTCCCATCGGCTAAAGGTAAGAATTTCAAGTTCTTCTATCTTGGTCAGGCTAAATAATTTTTTTGAAGATGAACAAGGTCATGCTGATAGGCAATGTGGGTACCGACCCTGAGGTGCGTTACGTGGATCAGGGAGTAGCTGTGGCTCGTTTCCGCTTTGCTACGACAGAGAAGGGCTATACCCTTCAGAATGGCACACAGGTGCCCGACCGTACCGACTGGCACAACATACTGCTCTGGCGCCGACTGGCGGAGATAGCCGAGAAATACGTCCATAAAGGCGACAAACTCTATATTGAGGGACGTTTACGCTACTCTACTTACGACGATAAACAGGGGCAGCGTAAGTATGTGACTGAAATATGGGCAGACAACATGGAAATGCTGACGCCCAAGGAAATAAAGGAATTGTAGGGCTGTGGACATTCTTCAACAGACATTGAGCGAGGTTGTTTGGCTGACACCCTCAGCAGGTGCTATCTTCTCAGGTGTTTTGGCATGCCTGCTATTGGTGGTGTCGGGCTTCGCATCGGGTTCCGAAATTGCTTTTTTCTCATTGTCGCCTGCCGATTTGGCAGAAATCTCAGAAAGCGATGCTGAATGCGATAAAAGAATAAAACTGTTGCGTGATGACTCTGAGCGGACGCTCGCTACCATTCTTATTACCAATAACCTGGTCAATGTGACAATCATCATGCTGTGCAACTACTTCTTTGCACACATCATCGATTTTGGTAATGCGGTCTGGCTGCAGTTTCTGGTTATCACTGTGCTCCTTACCTTTCTGCTGCTGCTCTTCGGCGAGATTATCCCTAAAGTCTATTGTGCACAGCACGCATTAGTGGTCTGTCGCCGCTTTGCCGGCTCCATCATGATGCTACGTCAGTTGTTTTACCCGTTGGCAACGGTATTGATTCGCTCAGGCATCTTGGCAGAGAAAGTGGTACAGACGGAAAACCATGTCCTGAGTGTCGACGACTTGGAGCAGGCCCTGGAACTGACTGACAAGGCGGAGTTGAAGGACGAGCAGAATATGCTGGAGGGTATCGTCCGCTTTGGCGACGAGACCGCCAAGGAGATTATGACCAGTCGGCAGGATGTGGTGGGGCTGGATTTCCGCTCGCCGTTCGCTGAGGTGTTGAAATGTATTGTAGAGAACAACTACTCGCGCATTCCCGTCTATCAGCATTCCATCGACAACGTTCGCGGCATCCTCTATATCAAGGACTTACTGCCCCACCTGTCGAAACCCGCCACGTTCCGCTGGCAGTCTTTGATACGGCCTCCCTATTTTGTGCCTGAGACCAAGATGATTGACGATCTGCTCCGTGAGTTCCAGGCCAATAAGGTACATATCGCAATAGTGGTCGATGAGTTCGGCGGTACCAGTGGTATTGTCACCTTAGAGGATATCCTGGAGGAGATAGTCGGCGAGATTAACGATGAGTACGACGACGAGGAGAAGAACTATGTGCGTATCAATGCCAATACCTACGTCTTTGAAGGCAAGACACTACTCAGCGACTTCTACAAGTTGCTGAAGCTTGATGACGAGACCTTTGAAGATGTTGTGGGCGATGCCGACACGCTGGCTGGTCTGATGCTCGAACTGAAAGGCGACTTCCCTGTCGCGCATGAGAAGATGGAGTACAAAAATTTCACCTTTGAGATACTTGAGGTTGACGAGCGCCGTATCTCAAAGGTGAAGGTTATTGTTCACGAACTGCCTACTGATAAGCAGTAACGCTGTCATCCCAGCCAAAGCGGCTCCAGTCAATCACACGGTTCCATCCAAACTTGTTATAAGTCAGGTTATAGTGGAAATCTCCGTCAAAATACATTTTGGTGTTTCTCGGAATGAACATGCTGACGCAGCCGTTCTGTGATGCGTCGGACTTGAACCTGCGGAAAGATGCCAGCAGGTTGCTGTAGATGGTTTCCCACCGCATGGCCATGCGATAGTAGGGAACGGCTTGCTGATAAGTCTTGTCCCACTGTTCAAAAACATCGGTGGGGGCGTAGGTCTTCATGACGGCGCGCATGTCGTACATCATCGGTGCATCGTAATACCAGTAAAAGACCACGCTGTCTTTTTCCAGACTTGGATAACTGGGGTATACGGGGTAAGGCTCTGTAAACTTCCCCAGTATATCGTGCGTTGCCTGAGCCAGTGCCTCCATGTGCTGGGTATCGATGACTGAGAGCGGTACAGAATATGAACCGTAGTCGTGGTAATAGTCATAATAGGTGTCGATGATGCCTTTGTACAACCCGCTGCCCTGCTTGAAGAACTGGGGAATGATGAGATCGTAAGGAGCACCCTCGCCGGGAATTTCTGCCGGTGAGCCTATAAGGTATTTGGTGGCGTTACGCAGCTCGTAGCCCACCTCAGCACACATCATGTTGCAGCAGTCGGCAAAGATAAACTCCAGCTTTGGTATCTCTGACAGCACCTCGGCCATCTGCGTGATATTCATCCATTTTTCGGTATTATAACTGCTCACATCCTTGCCGGTGTCCAGACCGTAGGCGCGTGTGCCGGCTACGCTGGTGTCTACAGTATTGTGGGTGAAGGCCCAGCCAGTGGCATGTCCCCACAACACCAGTCCGTAGCTTTCGGCAGGAGCATTGTCAATGGTCCACCGTAGTATTTCCTGGAATTTGGCAGGGTCGGAAGCATAGAATTCGCTGTTGAATCTGTATAGTTCTTTTGCTGTGCCGTTTTGTACCTCCATGATATAGGGCTTGCCTGATTCCAGGATGTTAGTGTTCAGGCTGTCAACAAATACCAGCAGACGCTGGTTGGCTGCCAATTGCTTAGAGCCTTTGATGATTTCTTGCAGGTCGCAGTACAGAAACCTGTAGTTACCGTTCACGGTGAGATTGTTCTCGCCCGACATGTATATCAGCACCGTTCGGCTGGTTTTGCTGACAGGTGTTTCGTCATCGTCGTTTTTGCAGGCTGCCAGGCATAGTACGGCAGCCAGGAGGAATATGATTTTTCGCATAAGTCAAAATTTTGTGCAAAGGTAGAAAATAAATTTTAATTATAAATTATAAATCTAAAATATTTAGTATCTTTGCACCTCAAAATTCAGGAATGATGAAGAAATACATATCTATATTGGTTATCGCGCTGGTGAGTATGGCCATCAGCGGTGAACTTTTTGCCAGGCCAAAGACACGTCGTGCAAAGGGGCATGTACATGCTTTAGTCAAAAATAAGAAGAAAGTCAGGCGCGTGGCACGCCCGGCGGCGCTCCCTGCACCTAAGCTGGTGGAGCCCCTCCTTGACGAGGATGGCGACATTCGCAATCCTTACCTGATGTGCGAAGACACCTGCGACCATGTGCATGGCATCGACCTGAGCCACTATCAGGGGCAGGTGTTCTGGGAGACTGTGGGCGAGAATACTAAAATGGCATACGTCTACCTGAAGGCAACTGAGGGCGGCGACCGCATTGACTCCTATTTCGAGCGTAACATAGACCTGGCGCACCGGCATGGGCTGAAAGTGGGGAGCTATCACTTCTTCCGTCCTAAGACCAACCTTGAATTACAGATGCGAAACTTCATGGCACAGTGTCTGCCAGGCGAACAGGATCTGATACCGATGCTTGACGTTGAGACCACGGGCAACCTGCCGACAGAGCAGTTCCGTGACTCGCTGATGAAGTTTCTCAATCTCATGGAGATAGCCTACCGTCAGAAACCTCTTGTCTACACCTTCCGCAATTTCTACAACAAGCACTTGGTAGGAATGCTCGACAACTACCCGCTGATGATAGCCATGTACACAGACGAAGAACCCGAACTGGCCGACGGCCGCGACATTACCATGTGGCAGTACACGGGCAAGGGACGCATCGTGGGTGTCAATGGCTATGTAGACAAGTCGCGCTTTATGGGGCGACATGGCCTGCGCGAGATACGATACCGCCGCTGATTATTGGAAAACCATAACGAAAAGATAAGAACAGAAAGATGTTAATCAAGTGTCCAGAATGCGGCCACCAGGTGAGTGACCAAGCAAAGACCTGCCCCTCGTGTGGGATTGAAATATATGGAAAGATAACCAACTGCCCTGACTGCGGTGAGGTCATATTCAAGGAGCAGAGCGAGTGTCCAAACTGTCATTGCAGCATAAACGGCGCGTCTTTTGCCAGCCATGCCACAAGGGCTGAAAAGGCTCAGACCGCTTTGAACCAGTTGGAAGCAGCGCCCAAAGAACCTCAGCGTGAGCCGGCGCCACGCCGTCCGCGAAAGCATCGTGGCGTTGTCACGGCGTTTATCGTGGCCTTCGTCATTGCGCTCATCGTGGTTTTCCTCGGTATTTATTTTATGAAGAACCAGGAGCAGCAGAACGAGCTTCGTGCCTACCGGAATGCCATCAACAGCAGCGAGGTGCTGGTGTTGCAGAATTTCCTTGACATGTACAAAGATGCCCCGCTGGCCCATCGTGACTCTATCATGAGCAGTCTGCAGGCGCTGAAGAAGATTGATTCAGACTGGGCCGATGCCACAGTCAACAACAGCAAGGTGGGCTATGAACGCTTTCGCAAGAAGCACCCACAGAGCGTCTATGATGTGGAGGCAACCATCAAGATTGACTCTCTCGACTGGGCTAAAGCCCGGGGCGAAAACACGTCAGAGTCATATAATGCTTACCTGAATGAGCATCCCGAAGGTGCCTACTATGATGAGGCTCGTGCCCAATTTGAACAGTTGGAGGCACAGAAAATAACTGCGGCTGACCGCCAGATGGTGGCTCGGTTGTTTACTGCATATTTTAATGCCTTGGCACAGCATGATGCAGACGCTCTTACGGCCACACTGTCACCCGTCATGACTTCCTTTCTGCATAGGGCAAACGCCACTAAGGACGATGTCTTACAGTATATGAACAGGATACATGAGGCCGACATCACGAAGATAGAGTTCACCCCTAACAATGACTGGGAGGTGGAGAAAAAGAACCTGGGTGAGGGACAGTTCTCCTACAGTGTCGCATTTTCTGTAGCCCAGCATATTGAGCGTACTGAAGAAGGACGTGAGACCAGCGCCGTTTACAAAGTCAAGGCCCAGGTGTCGCCCGACAACCGCATCAGCGAACTGAACATGAAGCGCAGCGTGCAGTAGTAGCCGCCAATCAGTAAAAGTGTATGCAGAGAGCCAGGTAGCACGACAGCTCTACTAACAGGCAGACAGCACCACAGCAGTCGCCGGTGTAGCCGTGCAACCGGTTCCAGATCATCCGGTACAGGAAGTACATGGTCAGACAGGGTACGAAAATCATGGTCGTCCATTCTACCTGACTACGAATCAGCCATAGGAAAATGCCCATGGGTAGCAGACCTTGTATGGTCAAAGCTATACCGGCACCTACAGAAGGCCGCCGGTATACGGTTTTGTTTTTGGCCGTCTCTTCTGTCCTCGCGTATGGCATCATGAGGATGAGCTGCGATGTTACCATCTTGGCAAAGGGGTCGAAGGCAAGGATGGCCAGTGGTGCTATGTGTTGTGGCAGCGACAGCAGTGAGCCTGCCAGCATGGCAAAGTAGAAGATGAGTCCCACGACGCCGAACGTGCCTATATGCGAGTCCTTCATAATGTTGAGAATGCGCTGACGGTCAGTCCCGCCGCCTCCGAATCCGTCAATGAAGTCGGCCAGTCCGTCTTCATGGAGCGCTCCCGTTGTCAGCAGCCGGGCAACGATGGCCAGCATGACAGCGATGGGGTAGGGTAGCACCATGCTGCCCAGCCACAGCGTTGCAGCAGCGATGGCACCTGTAAGCCATCCAACGAGCGGCCACCATTCTACGACGGCAGCATACGATGACTTGGGCGGCTGTCTGAGCCGCCAGAAGGGAAGCCGTGTGAAGAAGATGAATGCCGCCCACAGGTTGTCGTACCACTTAAAAGTATTTAGTGATTTCAGCATCTTTGAAGTTGTTCATTTCGTTGATCATGCGTACCGCGCTGTCTATGATGGGATAGGCGCACAGGGCACCCGTTCCCTCGCCTAAGCGCAGTCCCAGACTCAGCAGCGGACGTGCTCCGAGGTGTTCGAGCATGCGGCGGTGTCCGCTTTCGTCGCCGCAGTGTGTGAAGATCATATAGTCCTGGACGGCATGGTTCAGTTGTATGGCTGCCAGGGCACAGGCCGTCATGATGTAACCGTCGATGAGTATCACCATGCGCAGTTCGGCAGCGCGCAGCATAGCGCCGATGGCCGTTACCATCTCAAAGCCGCCAAAATACCTGATGATGTCTGCTGTGCCCGACATGCCTGACAAGCGGTATTTGTCTACAGCATCCTTCAGTACTTCGTACTTGTGACTGATGCCCTCGCTGTTGAGTCCTGCCCCCGCACCTATGCATTCTTTTAGGGGCATGTTGCAGAACAGGTGTTGCCAGATGCTTGAGGGCGATGTGTTGCCGATGCCCATTTCTCCTATACAGAGGATGTTGCTGCCTTCCTGGTGGCATGTTTTTGCCAGGTCGGCCCCTGTGTCAATGGCACGCTCCAGTTCGCCGGGACTCATGGCTGCCTCATAGCGGAAGTTTCGCGTGCCGCTTGCTATCTTCCTGTTGATGATACCCGGTATGCGGCTCAGGTCGTAGTCTACGCCCACGTCTACGATACGGAGCGTAAAGCCGTGCTGGCGGCAAAACATGTTGACGCCACCGCCCCCATGGGTGAAGTTCACCATCTGCTGCCAGGTGACCTCGCGGGGCGAGATGCTCACCCCCTCGCGCTCTATGCCGTGGTCGCCGCCCAGTAGCAGGTGGCACGGGTGAGTCAGCGTGGGCGTGGTGGTCTGCTGGATGAGACACAGTTGCAGGGCTATTTCTTCAAGTCTTCCGAGCGAGCCAAGGGGCTTGTTCAGGTTGTCTATCTTCTGCTGGATGGCTTTTTCCTGCCTGCGGTCAAGAGGCTTAATGTCGAACTGTCTCATTTTATCTTAACTGCTATGCCGCTAACCATTAATATCACCTCGTCGGCCTTTTGGGCTATGTACTGGTTCATCCATCCCTCCAGGTCGGTGAACTTCCGCTGCACGGTATTCTCACTGACGCCGCCGCTACCTATCTCGTTGGTGACAAAGATGAAGGTGGCGTCCTGGCTGGTGAACCTGTCGAACTCTGCCTTAACAGCTTCCAGCGTCTGGTCAACGTTGGAGGTCTCAAAAAAGAAGTTGGTCAGCCAGAGGGTCACACAGTCAATGACTACCACGCGCCCTTCAACGTTGTGGCGGCTCAGCTGACGCTCCTCTTCAATATTTGTCCATTGCTGACCGCGCCGTTGCTGGTGCCGACGCACACGCTCGCGGAACTCGTCGTCCCAGATGTGGGCTGTGGCCATATAGACAGGACTGTCGGTCAGGCTGAGCGCAAGCCCTTCGGCTTTGCTGCTCTTGCCCGACCGCTGTCCGCCTGTAATAAGGATGATACGTTTCATTGCTTCTTGTTGCGGAAGATAAAGATGCCGATAATCGCGAGTATGATGACGGCTATGATTTGTAGTACTTGGTGGTCCATTGTCGCTTTAAGTTTACTGTCAAGTGCAAAGTTACAACTTTTTTTTGAAATACTACATCTCAGTCCTCTTTTTTAACGTGCTTTATCTTGAAGAGCCTACTTCCGCACAGGCTCTGCGCCTGCTTAGTCCTCGGTGGCTGTCGTAGGTGTCGACAGACCTTCGCCGGCAGCAATGGCTGCTATGGCGTCCTTGGTGTGCTGCATCCACATCTTGCGTACGGCAGTACGCTCTGCCAGTGCCGGGATATAGGGTTCGCCAGCCACATACTTGGTGTAGCAGGCCTCAGCCTTCGGGTAGTTGGTCTCGTAGGCCTGAGCCTTGAATCCGGCGGCATTCAGCATGCTGTACCAGCTCTCTTCGTCCTCGTTGTCGGCCATGTCGTTGTGGGCGTGGTCGCCGGCAATCGACATCAGCGGGTAGAGCTGTACGTTGTTGCCCGAGAGTCCCTTCTCCTTCATGCGTGCCAGTACGTCATCGATGAAGTTGTCCTCCATGTCGACGGTGCCCACAAATAAGTTCGGGTTCTTTTCCTGTAAGACAACCTCCAGTTCCGTGTAGCGGATATTGGCTCCGAAGTAGTCATAGCCCTCGGGGTTTCCGTGGCCCATGAAGGCTACCACACCGTTGTTCTGCAGAGCTGCCTGAATGTCGTTCTCGGCATAGAGCACGTCGGCCAGTTCCGTGACGTCGCTGTCGGCACCCATCAGGGGCCGACCTACGGCCACCTTGCCGTCAATGCTGTGCATATACTCCTCGGTGAAGTCGCCGTTTTTGTTGTTCATGAAGTCCTTCACATAAGAGTCGCGCACACGGCGGAATTCCTCGCCGGGAATGACCTGCAGCGACTGCACCACAATCTCCTTGTAGCCTGCCAGTCCGAAGGCGGTCAGCCAGTGCTCGGGGTCGAAGTACAGACGCACGTCGGCGCCTTCGGCAGCATGTTCACCGGCGGCAGCCTGTGTGATGCAGATAGCCGACGAGAACGACAGGAACACGTCGTAGCCCTGCTTGCCAAACTCGTTTTCATATTCCGTAGCCACCTTGTCGAAGGTGTCGAAAGCCTGCTGCCAGGTTGAGCCGAAGGCAACGACCAGGATAACCTTGTCGTGCTTCTTGTTCTCGTTGACAGTCTGGTTTACCAGCATCTGGAAGCGGCTCCAGTTGCTGTTGTCGTCAATGATGATGGTGTCTTTCACCGTGACGGTGTCCTTGACAACTTTTTCCACAACTTTCTCCACAATGCGTTCCTCATCGTCGCCGCAGGCGGTGAATGAGGCTGTGATGAACAGGGCCACGAAGGCCATCAGCAGATAATTAATCTTCTTCATAGTTTTTTTGTTTTGAGTGATTATTGTTTGATGAAAATTTAAGATTCTTCCCGTGATGCAGGCGCAGTGTCAGCGTGGCGTAGACGGTGCGCCCCGGCGTGGTGGTGCCCAGGTGCAGGCCGTGGGGCGTGTCGTCGTAATAGTTCAGCAGGTTGTCGATGCCGGCCTCTATTCGGCAGTCCAGCGCCTTCCAGCGGCCAATGTCGTGGGTGGTCGTCAGTCGCCAGGTGTGGTAGCCCTTGCCGTTGCCGTTGAGCTGATAGTAACGGCGGCTCGACATGCGGCCATACAGTCCGATGCCCATGCGGTAGGTCTTGCTCCACTGGTGGTTCCAGGTGGCCCACCAGCTGCCTTTATGGTGAGCCGTGCCGTCGATGACGACATCCACCAGATGCTCTTTCTCCGTGTCATACCGCTCGGCCTTGGTGTCTAAGTAACTGTAGGTGAGACCTGCCGACCACTCTTTATTGATAAGGTAGCGCACGCTGAGGTCTGCGCCGCCTGTGCGTGCCGTCTCCAGATTCTGGTATTGGCGTGTCTTCCGGGGGTCATACTGTACAATGTACTCCGCCGGTGCCTGCGAGTTGGGTATGGTGACCAGCGTTATCATGTCGCCGACGCTGTTCAGGTAGCCCGTCACCGTGATGTTCAGCCCGTGCCGGTTCCACTCGCCGCCAATGGCCAGGTAGTTCGATGTCTGCGGCTTCAGCCCCGTGTTGCCCAGATAGAGATAGGTGCCGCTCATGTTGCGTATGTAGCGGTAGTGCAGCTCCTTGGGCGTGGGCGTCTTGAAACCCTGGCTCCATGTGGCTCTCAGGCGCCAGCCGTCGCCGATGGCCAGCATGGCCGACAGCTTAGGAGTCATCCTGAAGCCGAACTGTCCGTTATGGTTCAGCCGCAGTCCGCCTGTCAGGTGTGCCGTCATCCGGCTGCCTCCTATGGGGTGGCTCCATTCGTCCTGTATGTAGAGGGCCTCGGTGTGGTCGTCGGCTCTGCCGCCGTCAACGCGCATCTCTGCTTTCAGCAGGTCGTAGCGCCATTCGGCACCGGCACTGAGCTTGCCTATGGCAGGCAGGTCGAAGACGCCCTTTGCCTGTACCATCGTACGCCGCTGGTCGCTCTGTGTCTCGGTGTCGCCCTCGAAGTAAGGGTAGTAGGGGGTGAAGTTGCCGCGTGGGTCATAGCCGTCGGTCAGCGTCATGGCCGTGTATTCGTAGTCATAGACGTGGCGGTCCCAGGTGGCGTCTACTGTAAGCAGACTGCCCCCCGCCGGCTGCCATTTGCCGCCAATGGCGGCTCCCTGGTTATGGTAGGCCAGGTCGTAGGTCTTGACGTCAACGCCGGGGTACTTGCCGCTGGGACGGTAGATGCGCTTGCGGTAGGTGCTGCCCTCGGCATAGAGTTCCAGTCCCTTCGCCGGCTGGTAGGTGAGCCGCTCGCTCACCTGCCAGTTGGTATGGCGGTTCACGGTCTTGTTGCGCGAGTCGGTTATCAGGAATTCCGTCTGGCGGCGGTCTTCGGTGGCTGTGTTCTGCCAGCCGTCGCTGTGCTGCAACTGAAAGTTGGTGTAGCTCTTCACCCTGCCGAAAGCCATGCCCAGTCCGTTGTGCTGGCGCACGTCGCCATAGCTGCCCACGCGACTGCTGTTCTCGGCCAGCAGTCCCTCGTTGTGCTTCCGGGTGATGATGTTGATGACACCGGCAATGGCATCGCTGCCGTAGAGGGCGCTGCTGGCACCCTTTACTATCTCTATCTTCTCAATGTTGTGCGGGTCTATGAGTGCCAGGTCGTTCTCGCCTCCGTTGTCGCCGTGCAGACGCTTGCCGTCAATGAGTATCAGGATGTATGAGTTGCCCAGACCGTTCATCTGCATCTGCGCTCCCATGTCGCTTTCGTTGAAGGCAAACGACGCCGTAAGCCCGCTCAGGATGTCCTGAAGCGAGTTGCCGCCAAAGTTGCGCAGCATCTTGCCGCTGATGACCTCGGTCTGCACGGGGGCATCCTTGAGCAGGTGCTGCGTGCCGGTGCCGGTCACCACCACCTCCTGCAGACTGTCCTGTCGCCATACGTCGTGCTGCGCCGTCGCGCCCATAGCCAACAGCCAAAGGCCCAAAGCCAGTTTCTGTCTTTGTTTCATTATCAATGTCTGCTTTCCGCTACCGCATGTTCCTGTGCGTGCGTACCTTTTTATTATATTCCTCAGGTAGGTCTTCTGACTTTCCCCAGTCTGCTTTGCCTTCCCGGCTGTTGTCGTGCCAGTGGCGTTATACAAGCAAACCTCCTAAATGGGGATTACAGCTGCAGGTACAGTTCCGGACTTACACCGGATTCCCTTGCGTCAGGATTCCACCGTGGGAGCCCTGATTGCCTGATTCGGGTGCAAAGATAGTAATTAATTTCAAATTGAGGAAATTAATTACTATCTTTCTGCTATAGTCTGTTATTTTAGGTGTTTTATCAGATAGTCTGATACGATGTCGGTCGTACGATAGATGTCCTGAGAGAAGCCGTGGTCATAGTATTCCTGGATGACCAGCTCGCTCTTTGGCCATATCTGATGGTACCGCTCGCTGTAGGTGTAGGGCACCACGCGGTCGGCGTTGCCATGGATAATCAGGGCCGGACCCTGATAGTGGGCGGCAGTCTCATAGATAGGCAGGCTGAAGGCGGTGCGGATATACTGGCCACCGAGCTTCTTGCCACCCCACAGCTCGACATACTCGCCGGGGTCGAAGGGGTCGTATGATTTGCCCATGGTGTTGCCGCGGATGGCATCGTCGCGCAGCACGGCGGCGGGAGCCATCAGAGCCACGGCTTTGAAGGCCGGCTCACCTTGCTCCTGGCTGAGCTGTCCGGCTGTCATGGAAGCCACGACGCCACCCTGCGAATGCCCCACGATGGCCATGCTGCTGACGTATCTCAGGTTGCGCACATATTCGGCCACCTTCTTGGCATCTTCAATTTCGTTGGGCACCGTCATGTCCTTGAAGTCGCCCTCGCTCTCGCCGTGACCGTTGAAGTCGAAGCGGATGCTGGCAATGCCATGCGCCTGCAGGGTGTCGGCCATGAGCTCAAACAGCGGGCCGTCCTTGCTACCGCCGAAACCGTGGCAGAAGATGACCATCGGGCACTGTTCTCCGGCCTGTAGCCGGGGCTTCTGGATGATGCCCTTCAAGCGGCCGTGGTCGCCGTCGATGGCAACCTGCTCGCCCTGGCCTGACGGCTTATAGCTACCGGTGGTCAGCTCTTTCAGGTATTTGTCTACCTTGTAGGTCAGCACGGTAGACAGTTTCACCTGTCCGTCAGGGCCGATGACAACCATCGACGGAATCCATTTCACGCCGTAAGCCTTGGCAATGTCGGTCTCCTTGAACTTCTTCAGTTCGCTCACCTGCGGGTAGCTGATGCCATACTGGGCGATGGCCTTACGCCATGCTTCTACGTCGGTATCCATGGAGATGCCAATAAACTGGATGCCGTGCTGACGGTATGCCTCATACATACGCACCACCTCAGGGGCGTCCTTGCGGCAGTCGGGGCACCAGGAGGCCCAGAAGTCGAGCACGACGGTCTTGCCCTTGGCATACTTCGACAGTTGGATGGTCTTCCCCTCGGGTGTCTTCATCTTGAAGTCGGGCGCCTTTGTGCCGGCCTTCACCAGTTCCGTAGCATACTTACTGTCCATGTCGCGCTGGGGGCCGAACTGTGCCCTGGCGGTCATTGCTGCCATGATGGTCATGGCCAGCAACAATTGAGTTCTCTTCTTCATGTTGTTTTTGTCAGTTAGAATTTCTAAAAACATGTTTGCTTTTGTATCTTCGAAAAGTCTGCTGCAAAGGTACGAATAAGTGAGTAAAACAGCAAATAAAATGCAGATTATTTGCAATCCCTATATATATATATAGGAAAAGGAAAAATAGCCCTCACCTCTGACACCCAGGCTGACTGTCAGATACTTACGTGCGTTTTTACTGACACCCGAGGTGTCACCTAAGTAACACCTATAGGCAGGCACGCCAGAAAATCCCAGCCTCTCATCCGGACGAGAGGCCGGGATTTTTCAGTGAGAGGCTGGGATTTTTCAGCGAGAGGCTGGGATTTTTTTGACGAAAGTCTGGCACACGGGTGTGCCATCAGGTGCCACCCAAAGCGCCTTGCCCTCACCCAAAAAGTATGCTGATTACCAGCATGTTATGCTGTTGGGTGTCAGAGGTGAGGGTTCTTTTTCCCTTTCTCTGTATAGTGTACACCGCGTACACAATAGGGTCGGTTCTCGTGTGTATCTAAAAACTTTTATCGATTAAATATTTCATTCATGTTTTTCCATCCTTCGGTTGATCCTTGCCGATACTTGTACTCGTCACGGCTGTTGCAATACCACATAGAATTGGCCTCTATTACAATACCTCCCTCATAACGAATTCCCTCTCTGTCGTGGCTATTCAGAATCCTAAGATGCCGTTGCAGTTCTTCTGCCTTGTTCTTCGTTTCCGTCGATGATGCTGTCTGTCCTCCCTTGGTATCCCAGATTCGGGGGTGGAAGGTAATAGGGTGGGGAGGAATGAAAAATAAATGTCAAAAGTGGGTAAGTGAAAATCAGGATTGTTTGGGGGAAAGAATAAAAAGTTAGGCTATAATTTGGAGGAGTCGATAATAATTCCTATATTTGCAGCATGGAAAACGTGCACACACGGGGGACAGTCCTGCTGTGCTATTGTTGGTTATCCCGACGAGCAGCCAGAGGCAAAACCCCGTGATGAAAGCAAGGTGAAATACATCAAGTGAAGAATAACTACAAAAGATTACGAATGATGAAACAGATGGCATTTTTATTCCTACTGGCGACCATGCTCCTAAGCTCATGCGGCTCTAAAAGCACCAAGGAAAGTACAGAGGTCAGCGCAACTGACGATGCCAGCCAGTTTGTAACTATTACCGACGTGGTGCCCGATGCAATATTGGAAATCCGCTACTTTGGCACGTACAACTTTGTGGGTACCCGCATCGACGGCTATGAAGAGCCGACGGCACTGCTCACTCGTCAGGCTGCGGACAGTCTGAAAGCCGTGAGTGATGACGTGAAAGCCCAAGGTTATCGACTGAAGATCTACGATGCCTACCGTCCGCAGAAAGGCGTTGACCACTTCGTGCGTTGGGCTGAAGACATCAACGACACGCTGATGAAACCCTACTTCTATCCGGATCTCGACAAGAGCGTGCTCTTCCCTCAGGAGTACATCTGTCTGAAGAGCGGCCACACCCGCGGCTCCACCCTCGACCTGACGCTGTTCGATATGGTAACGGAGAAGGAACTCGACATGGGCGGCACCTTCGACTGGTTCGGTCCTGAGAGCCATCCCGACTTCTGTGGCAATCCTGAGACGGGTGAGTACACGGGCGACAATTCGAAGAGTCCTGCCAATCCGAAACGCAGCATCACTCCCGAGCAGTTCAGGAACCGCATGATTCTGCGTCAGGCCATGCTACGTCACGGCTTTAGGCCTTTCGACACCGAGTGGTGGCACTTCACGCTGAAGGATGAACCCTTCCCCGATACCTATTTCACCTTCTCCGTTAAACAACTGGGTAAGAGGTAAATGTCCGCAAGCGCAGTTGTTGTTTTTTTTGATCATTACTAAATATGACAAAGAAAAAACTACTATTGTGAGCAGCGGCACTAGCTCTTGCTTTTCTTACGGGATGTCAGACGAGTAACGTTTCAGAAGCCCAAAGGTTTGAGAGAAGCATCAGGAAGGACCTGCCTTTCCGGGTAGATTCCCTGCGTTGGTTTGACGGCACAGATATGCCAACGTATCAGTTTGCCAATCAGGACTACTTGCCTGCCATTCCAGACGCAGAGATAAGTATGAATGGCGAATTGTCTGTTTATAGGACTTTTGACTTTCAACAAGCGACTCGGCAGACGGAAGATAGGGTGTGGCGCAATGTCGTTGTCTCGAAAAAGAACCAGCGCATCAGGACATTGATGTTCCATGCTGATTCGCTCTTTGAAGGTGGCCTGTATGGAGAGGCGAAGCAGGCGTATGACCTGGCCTTCACCGAAGACCGCTACATACTGCCCTACCATCTGTCGGAGGTGGCCAGGAAGATGATGGGCATACGAAATGACGACGCTGCCCAGACCTATCTCAGCCATCGCCGCAGAAATACGGCACGCAGATGGGACCTGACGGTTTATGTCCGCTGCTGGATGCCTCGCGTGTCAATGAGTGGCGAAAGGGAGGTTGTACTTCTGCCAATCGAGATGAAATAACGAGGAATGGCTTGGAAACGGAAATGTGGCGAGGCTACGTACTGGATGGGGGCGGTTCGCCCTGTGAATGCGGATGCCTTTATTACTTCAGCTCCGTCTGGAAGTTCAATGCCTGTATCTCGATGTCAAGTTTGCGCAACTGTGCCGAATATTCGTCAATCTGCTTGCTGAGTGCCTTGACATCGATCATCGTCACCATCTTGATTTCAGAGCGAGAGTAACGGTCTTGGCCTGTTGATGCTGTGTCAAAGACACTGCGAAGGGTGCTGATTCTCATGGTCAGCACATCTTTCTGAGCCATCAATTCGGTGAGTGTCCTACCTTCACCGTTCTTGGTCTCGATGTTTGTGGCATTGATGCGCCAGATGAGTTCCTGAAGCTGAGAGAGGCAACTGTCAAGTTCCTTCATCAGCTCTGCGGGCTGCTCCTTAGGATCGTCGCCCTCTTGTACCTTTACGTTGTTCTGAATGCGCTGTCCAAGCTGTTGGATGCGCTTCTGCAAATCCTTTCGGATGCTCAATGCTTCTGCTAGTTTCATGCCTTATTGTTTTTGGAGCCGATGTTTGCAATTCGCCTGCAAAGATACAAAAAAAGACGGGAAATGACAAGGAATTATCATTTTTCTTTTTGATGGTGGTTCTTAGCCAGACGGCGCATCACTTAAAAAGGTGCAGGGAAATTTGGCCTTTTATTTGAATTTTTGTACCTTTGCAACCGTTTTTACGCTAAAGAGATGATTTCAGTAGAAGGACTAAAGGTGGAATTCGGTGTGAAGCCGTTGTTCCAGGACGCCAGCTTCGTCATTAACCCCCGCGACCGCATCGCCCTGGTGGGCAAGAACGGTGCGGGCAAGTCGACGATGCTCAAGATACTCTGCGGACAGCAGCAGCCCACGTCGGGCACGGTGAGCACCCCCCACGACACGACGATAGGCTATCTGCCGCAGGTGATGCGGCTGGTAGACGACACCACCGTGCGTGAGGAGGCCCAGAAAGCCTTTGCGGGCATTGCCAGGATAAAGGAGCGTGTGGAGGAGCTGGAGCGCCAGATGAACGAGCGTACCGACTATGAGAGTGCCGACTACATGCAGCTGGTGGAGCGCTATTCCACCGAGCATGAGCGTTACCTGATGATGGGAGCCGAGAGCCGCGAGGCCGAGCTGGAGCGCACGCTGGTGGGCTTAGGCTTTGAGCGCACCGACTTTGAGCGGCCTACGAGTGAGTTCTCCGGCGGCTGGCGCATGCGTATAGAGCTGGCCAAGATACTGCTGCAGCGGCCCGACGTGCTGCTGCTCGACGAGCCTACGAACCATCTGGACATCGAGTCGATACAATGGCTGGAGCAGTTTCTGATGCAGTCGGCCTCGGCTGTGGTGCTGGTGAGTCACGACCGTGCCTTTATAAATAATGTGTCGAACCGTACGCTGGAGATATCCTGCGGCCGCGTGGTTGACTACCGGGTGAAGTATGACGAGTATGTGAAGCTGCGCGTGGAGCGCCGTGAGCAGCAGCTCAGGGCCTACGAGAACCAGCAGAAGGAGATTGCCGACATGAAGGCATTCATAGAGCGCTTCCGCTATCAGGCCACGAAGGCCGTGCAGGTGCAGCAGAAGGTGAAGCAGCTGGAGAAGATAGTGCCCATAGAGGTGGACGATGTAGACACGTCGGCCCTGCGCCTGAAGTTCCCGCCCTGCCTGCGCTCAGGCGACTATCCGGTTATCTGTGAGGATGTCAGGAAGGCGTATGCCCATCTTGTCTTCGACCATGTGAACCTGACCATCAAGCGTGGCGAGAAAGTGGCCTTCGTGGGCAAGAACGGCGAGGGCAAGTCGACGCTGGTGAAGTGTATCATGGGCGAGATACCCTTTGAGGGCAACCTGAAGGTGGGCCATAACGTGCAGATAGGCTATTTCGCACAGAACCAGGCGCAGCTGCTGGACGAGCAGCTGACGGTGTTCGAGACCATCGACCGCGTGGCCCGTGGCGAGGTGCGCCTCAGGATCAACGATATTCTGGGAGCCTTCATGTTCGGTGGCGAGAACAGCGACAAGCGCGTGGGGGTGCTCAGCGGCGGCGAGCGCAGCCGTCTGGCCATGATACGCCTGCTGCTGGAGCCCGTGAACCTGCTGATACTCGACGAGCCTACGAACCATCTGGACATGGTGTCGAAAGACGTGCTGAAGGAGGCCATCCGCGCCTTCGACGGCACCGCCATCATCGTGAGCCACGACCGTGAGTTCCTGGACGGCCTGGTAACCAAGGTCTATGAGTTTGGCGGCGGCAGGGTACGGGAATATCTGGGTGGCATTTATGATTGGATTGAAGATAGAGGTGAGAGGTTAGAGGTAAGAGGTGAGAGGTTAGAGGTGAGAGGTAAGAGAATAGATTTTAAGGCTGATAAACCGGCTTTCCCCCCGCAGAACCAATCTCTCACCTCTCACCTCTCACCTCTCACCTCTAAACAATCCTACGCCGAGCACAAGGAGCAGCAGCGGCGCCGCGCCAAGGCCGAGAAGGCCGTGAAGGCGTCGGAGCAGAAGATTGAGCAGATGGAGGCGCGGCTGAAGGAGCTGGACGAGCTGCTGATGGTGCCGGAGAACGCGTCGGACATGACGCTGGTGACGGAGTACACCACGACGAAGCGTGCCCTCGACGACGAGGTGGAGCGCTGGGAACAATTGTCAGAAGAACTTGAAACCTTATAATTATGAAAAAGAATTTACTAATGATGTTAGCGATGTCGGTGATGTCGATGACAACCCTGGCCGACGAGCCCCTGAAATCAGGTCTCAATGCGGCCGACATGAACACCAGCGTGAAGGCTGGCGACGATTTCTATGAGTACGCCTGCGGTGGCTGGATGAAGGCCAACCCCCTGCCCGCCGCCTATTCGCGCTACGGCAGCTTCGACCGTCTGGCCGAAGACAACAACAAGCGTATCAACGGTATTCTGAAGGAGCTGGAGAGCAACACCTACCAGCAGGGAAGCATTGAGCAGAAACTGTCGGACTACTACAAGCTGGCCATGGACTCTGCCCGCCGCGAGCAGGAGGGCTTGCAGCCCGTGATGCCGCTGATTAAGAAGCTGGAGCAGGCCAAGACCCTGAAGCAGCTCTTCGACGTGCAGCTGGAGATGGCCAAGTACGGCGACTCTGAGTTCTATAACGCCGGCATGGGTGCCGACGAGAAGAATGCCACGCAGAACATACTGAACGTAAGTCAGGGCGGACTGACGCTGGGGCAGAAGGACTACTATATAGAAACCGACGAGGCCACCACGAAGATACGCGAGGCCTACAAGAAGCATATCGTGAGGATGTTCCAGCTCTTCGGTTTCAGCAAGGGCCAGGCCACGAAGAAGATGAAGAACGTGTTCCACTTAGAGACGGAACTGGCCAAGGTTTCGAAGAGCCGCACGGAGCTGCGCGACCCGCAGGCCAACTACAACAAGATGACGCTGCAGGACTTTGCCGCCAAGTATCCCAACCTGAAGCTTGAGCAGGTGATGAACGCGCAGGGCCTGAAGAGCCAGTACATGCAGGAACTCATCGTGGGACAGCCCGCCTTCATGGCTGGTGCCAACACGCTGATGGGCAAGATGAAGGCGGCGGAATACCGCGACTACATGGAGTGGGGCGTCATCTGCAGTGCCGCCAACTACCTGACCGACGAGGTGCGCAAGGCCAACTTCGACTTCTTCGGCCGTACCATGACGGGCCGCAAGGAGGAGCACCCGCTGTGGCGCCGCGCCACCAACCAGGTGCAGGGGGCCATGGGACAGGCCCTGGGCCGCATCTATGTGGAGAAATACTTCCCCGCAGCCGCCAAGGAGCGCATGCTGAAACTGATTAAGAACCTGCAGATAGCCCTCGGCGAGCGTATTGCCGCCCAGGACTGGATGGACGACTCTACCAAGGTGAACGCGCTGCTGAAGCTGAACACCTTCTATGTCAAGGTGGGCTATCCTGACAAGTGGATAGACATGTCGAAGCTGACTGTCGATGCCAAAAAATCTTACTATGAGAACCACCTGGCCTGTCTGAAGTTCTGGAACGAATACTACATTGACCATACGGCCGGAAAGCCTGTCGACATTGACGACTGGTACATGACCCCGCAGACGGTTAACGCCTACTATAACCCTACCACGAACGAAATCTGCTTTCCTGCTGGCATACTGCAAGTTCCGTTCTTCGACATGGCCGCCGACGATGCCTTTAACTACGGTGCCATCGGCGTGGTCATCGGTCATGAGATGACCCACGGCTTTGACGACCAGGGACGCCAGTTCGACAAAGACGGAAACATGCACGACTGGTGGAAGGAGTCAGACGGAAAGAACTTTACAGCACGTACCGACAAATATGCCGACTTCTTCTCGGCTATCAACGTGCTGCCCGACCTGAAAGGCAACGGACGCCTGACCTTAGGCGAGAACCTGGCTGACCACGGCGGACTGCAAGTGGCCTATGCTGCCTTTAAGAACGCCACCAAGAACCAGCCCCTGCCCGTCATCGACGGTCTGACTGCCGACCAGCGCTTCTTCCTGGCCTACGCCGGCGTCTGGGCAGGCAACATCACCGAGGCCGAGATACGTAACCTGACGAAGAGCGACCCCCACTCGCTGGGCCGCTGGCGCGTGAACGGTGCCCTGCCGCACATCGACGCCTGGTACGAGGCTTTCGGCATTAAGGAGGGCGACAAGATGTTCATACCCCGTGAACAGCGCCTGCAATTGTGGTGATTTGCTCAGATAGACATAAAAAAAACCGTCGCGAATGAAAATTTGCGGCGGTTTTTTGTTGATATAAAAAAATTTTTATATCTTTGCACGATATTAACTGATTACACTTATGACGGAAGATACTACTATGACGGAAGATACTACACTAAGACCAGAAACAGGCAACTCGGCACCGCAATCCAGGCAGTATGACGAGATGCCGATGGAACCTTTACACGATAATCAATACGACCAGCAGCAGGCCCAGCAACAGCTGAAAGTGGTGGTCTGTCAGTCGTGCGGCACACAGAACGACGCCGAGGCCATGTTCTGCGCTTCATGCGGACGTCCTCTGAAAATGGGTAGCTGTCCGAACTGCGGCAGCGAGACCGACCCCGAAGCCGACTACTGTGAGGTGTGCCATCACTACATCCCCACCGACATCTGCTCCTTCTGCGGCACACGCCTGGCCGATGGCGAGATTTACTGCCATGAGTGTGGCAACCCCCGTGGCGGGCTGGTCTGCCCCGTCTGCAACACCCTTAACGACTTTGCATTCTGCAAGCAGTGTGGCGCCCCGCTCACAGACGAAGCCAAGACGCTGGTGGCCGACATGAAGAAACTGCCCGACTACCAGCTGCTGGTAACGGCTGCCCGTGAACTGGAGGAGCTGAACATGCAGCTGCCCTACACGTCGGAGCGTGACGTGGTGCGTGACCAGATGAACGAGAAGCTGCGCGAGCGCGTACTCATGTTGCTGGCCAAGGATAAGGGCGTGCCCAATCCTGTGGTGCCCAAGCAGGAAAGCCGCCGCCTCTCAAAGGAAGAGTTGCAGCGCCGCAAAGAAGAGAAGATGAAGCTGGTGACTGAGATACTGGACCGTATGGCCGTGCCGGCACTGCCGTCGCCTGTCAAGGCACGCAACTATGCCATGGCCCAGAAGCCTGCCGGCGTGAGGCTGGCCTGGGTGTGCAACTGGAAACACGCCATGCACTCCAGTCCCTGCGGCTGTGCCAAGCCCCAACTGGGCGGCAAATGGGTCATCTTGGGTAAGAACAATCAGGAAAAGATAAAAGACGACAATAAATAATGGCAACTGAAAGAATTAATATGGGTGTGAACGCCGCCGACAAGACCATTGCCGTTGCCGAGGGCACGTTACGTACGCTTCGTGGCAATGACAGTATCACCAGCCGTGGCGACAGTGGCAACTGTGAGTTCTTTGCCATCAAAGGTGTAAACTACCGTAACGTGGAATGCCTGAGCGACTCGTCGGGCGAGGCTCAGATTTTCCTGGTACAGGATGAAGAGGGCAGGGAGTTTGTGCTGAAAGTGTATTATCCGAACTTCGACGTCAACAAGAAGCTGCTGCAGACCATCCGCTCGTTTCATTTCGAGCTGATTGTCAGGCTCTACGACTTTGGCAAGACATACGTGGAGGGCAAGCACCGCTACTATGAACTGATGGAGCACCTGCAGGGCGGCACCCTGAGCAATTATCAGCTGGACGGCGACCTGAACCAGTTCCGCCGCATAGCGCTGCAGGGGGCGGCTGCTCTTGCCTATTGCCATAACAACAACATACTGCATAAGGACATCAAACCCTCAAACTTCTTCTTCCGCGATGATAGTCACGAGGAGCTGGTACTGGGCGACTTCGGCATCTCGTCGATGCTGGAGAAAGACGGGAAGGCCCACCGCACGACGCAGGCCCGCACGCCCATCTACGCCGCACCGGAAATGTACTCCGACGTGATAGACGGCGTGGTGGAGCTGACACCTGCTGCCGACTTCTACTCGTTGGGTATGACGCTCTTTGCCCTGTGGCTGGGTGAGACCCCGATGAGCTCCAACGAGCGGGTGATGATGCGGCAGAAGAACGAGGGACGCCTGCCCCGCCTGAACGAGCTGCCTGAAACGGTGAGACGCATCGTGCAGGGACTGACCGCTGTCAACGTGATGAACCGCTGGGGATATGACGAGGTGGAGAAATGGTTCCTGGGCGAGGAGGTGGAAGTAGACATCAGTTCGCCCTTCCTGCGCTACAAGAACTTCATCGTCGACCCAGACCGCAACCTGGTGGCCGACAACGTCCATGAGCTGATACCGCTGCTGGTGGACAACGAGCGGCTGGCTGTAGGCTACCTCTATAACGGGCGCATCAGCCAGTGGCTGGAGTCGTGCGGCAACATGAAGCTGGCCACTATCGTCAAGGATATCGTGGTCAACAAGTACCCCGTAGACCAGCATGCCGGCCTGATGGCGGCCGTCTATGCCATGGAGCCCACCTATCCCTATAAGGATGTGGCGGGCAACCTGTGTGACGATGTCCACAGCGTGGCCATCTCGCTGCTCAGCTATCAGGATCAGTACGCCGTGCTGCTGCGCAATGCCAACGACCCGCTGTTCCTCTACCTGGAGTCGCATACGAAGTGTGATGTCGGACGGCTCCGCTCCTACTTCAGCAGCGACGATGACGAAGAGAAAGACTACCGCGTGGCCATCCTGCGCAGCGTGTATGAAATAGACAAGGAGATACCCTTCCTGTCGAAGTATCCATCGGGCTCCATTGAGCAGATAGTCCATGCCTTCGGCTACCAGCAGATGACGGAGGACGACTGGCTGAGCCTGACCGACGGCAGGCTGCTGTCGTGGATGTTCAGTCACGAGGATGTGATGGCCTGCGAGAGCCTGCGCATTATGACACAGGACCAGAAGCACTCAGAGACGCTGGCTTACAAGGTGCTTTATAATATAGATCGGAATGCAGCCTATGACCTGCGGCAGGCTAACACCCCCGTAAAGGTGGGACGGCTGTTGGCTGAACGGCTGAAAAATGCTGAGCACCTGAATGCCGAGGATTTTGAGCGCGAGATGCGCGACATCATTGAGCCCGACGGACGGTTTGCATATTTTGCACAGCTGCACGGCTGGATGGAACTGCTATCGGAGGCTAACCGGACGTTCGACATGAAGTCGGACGAGAACCGCGACCGGCTGGGAGCCTACGATGTCAAGACAGCCGTCTACCGCTTCTGTGCCATTCTGGGTGGCAAGCCCACCTATCTGCTGCCTGACGGTAGCGAGCTGACCGACGGACGGCAGCTGCTACGTTCGCAATATTCCCAGATGCGTGGTGAACTGCGCAACGGCAACCTTGCCCAGTGGCTGTCGGTATTCTATCACGAAGACCCGGCACAGGATTTCACGGAGCAGTACTCGTATGAGCGTGAACTGGAGAAGTGGCTGATGGCCCTTGGCGAGATAGATGCGTCGAACCAGTATTACAACCGCTTTGTCAATGCCCGTGAGGCGACACGCCAGAAGATGGAGAGTGTGCGCAACAGCTGGACACGCGCCAAGCGGAAAGAACAGTCGTGGCGCATCCTGTTCTACTCGCTCTGCGGACTGTGGATGCTGCTGGTGCTCATCTTTGGCGTGACAGGACGCGACTTCCTGCTGCGCAACTCGTTTGTCACCATAGGGCTGCCTTTAGGCGGCATGTCCGCCTTCATCGTGGCCACCAGGGCTTACTTCCGGGGCTACGGCTTTATGCTGTCACTACTCTGGGGCTGCCTGGGTGCCCTGTCGTCGATTGTCCCCATCACCATTTTGAAGTTCCTCAACGGCTCCTTCCCCTCGCTGTTCAATGTGGCCATTGTCCTGATGACCTTTGTCTATATACTGATATGCCATATTACCGACTTCAGGGGCGACCAGAAAGCCGACAACAAGCTGGTGAACGATATCCTGGACGACGATATACAGTCGTCGCTGATAGAGCCGCTATATTATACCTTCAAGACCAAGTCGTATAAGTTCAAAGGTTCTAAGTTCGGAGTCCTCGACGATTTCAGCGACCAGGTACGGTCCGTGTCAGGCGAGTCTGTGCTTCACTACGTGCTCTGGAGTCTGTTGGTAGCGGTGCTCCTGGCAGAGTTTGTCATCTTCAGTCCCAGTCTGATGAATGTGCGCAACCCCAACCTCGACGGGAAGTGGAAGCGACAGCAGCACGAGGTGATTAAACAAATAGACAAACAGGATGCGGAATGATTTGCGAATATTGTCATAAGGAAAACCGCAGTATTGCCAAGTTCTGCCGATGGTGCGGGAAACCGCTTGCCAGTCAGAACGTGCTCGACAAACTGGTGGGGCTTGACAGCGTCAAGGCCCAGCTGAAGACCATTGTCGACACCTATACCTATCTGCGTTCCCGAAAGGACATCGCCAATGTCAGGCTGTCGGTGAATGCAATAATAATAGGTGAAACGGGTACGGGCAAGACGGCCCTGGCCGAGATTCTGCGCGACTATTTCTACCAGAACAAAATCATAGAGAAGCCGAAGCTGACGATGGTTGATGCCGTGGACTACAGCCGCTTTGTCGACAAGTGGGACGACAACATCAAGAAAGCCAGGAACGGCATCCTCTTCTTCGACAACGTGCAGAAGCTGTTGCCCGACAAATATTCCAACCAGGTGAACCCCCTCGACAAGCTGTTTGTTGAGATGGACAAGTGGGACGACAACCCCATCGTCGTCATCGCCGGACTGCCCAAGGGCCTCGACGACTTCCTGGAGAGCAACCCTGCCGTGAAGAACAGGTTCAAGTACACCTTCCGCCTGCCAACGCCCGGCTATCAGGAACTCTGTGGTATCACCAAGATGTCGCTCCGGCAGAAGTATGCCATCACGGCCTTTTCGCCCGAGGCTTCCAATCTGCTGCTGCGCTACTTTAAATACCAGATAAAAATCAAGGACGAGACCTTCGGCAATGCCCATCTGGCCATGAAGACCGCCGAGGACATCTTCACCTCGTTCATCAGCCGGGGGACAAACGCCACCCAGGTGGAGAAGGACGATATCCAGGGGTACGTGCCCGAGGACCGCTCGCTCGACGATATCCTGCACGACCTTGACAAGTACATCGGCATGGACGAGGTGAAGCAGGCCGTGCGCGAGATAGCCTACTCGGTGCAGAACAGCATACACAGGGCCGAGCGCGGACTGGGAGAGCAGGAAAAGATGGCCATGCACATCATACTCACCGGCAACCCCGGAACGGGCAAGACCACCATAGCCCGCAAGCTGGGCGAGATACTCGCTGCCATCGGCTATCTGGACAGCGGCCACGTGGTAGAGGTGGACAGGGCCAAGATGGTGAGCCCCTATCAGGGAGAGACGCCCAAGGTGGTCGACCGCCTGTGCGACAAGGCCCTGGGCGGCATCCTCTTCGTTGACGAGGCCTACACGCTGGCACCCGTCAGTCAGGCCGGCGACCGCGACAGTCAGGGCGAGCAGGCCTTAGAGAAACTCATGAAGCGCATGGAGGACGACCGCGGCAAGTTCGTCGTCATCGCTGCCGGCTACCGCACGGAGATGGACAACCTGTTCCGCGTGAACCCCGGTTTCAAGAGCCGCTTCAACTATTTCCTCAATATTGACGACTACTCGCCCGAGCAGCTCTTCCAGATCATGCTGGTCTTTGCCCGGGAGAAGAAATACCTGTTCTCGGCTGAGGCCGAGACCCGTGCACGGGAGTGTATCAGGCAGATGTACGAGTCGCGCGACAAGAACTTTGCCAACGGACGCTCCATGCGCACACTCTTCGACGAAATCTGCAAGAAGCAGGCACAGCGCCTGCAGCGTGGCGACATGGCCACGCTGAGCAACGAGCAGCTCATGACCATCGAGCCTGACGACATACCCTTCGAGGCGCCGCGGGCCGTTGACTACGAGGAGTGCCTGAAGAAGCTCGACGGTCTGGTGGGGCTGGGCGCCGTGAAGAAGGAAATCAGCAACCTGGCGGCCTTCCTCAACCTGCAGATACGCCGTGGCGAGACCAACACCTTCCAGGGCAAGCACTACGTCTTCACCGGCAATCCCGGCACGGGCAAGACCACCGTCGCCCGCATCATGGCCGACGTGTTCCGCACGCTGGGCATCCTCTCGCGCGGCCAGCTCGTTGAGGCCGACCGTGCCAAGCTGGTAGCAGGCTATAGCGGTCAGACGGCCATCAAGACCAACCAGCTCATCGACACGGCCATGGGTGGCGTCCTCTTCATCGACGAGGCCTACACGCTGAAGTCCAGCGACGCCGACTCCTTCGGCTCCGAGGCCATTGACACCCTGCTGAAACGCCTGGAGGACGACCGCGGCAAGTTCATCTGCATCGTGGCCGGCTATACCGACCAGATGCACGACTTCATCGACTCGAACCCCGGTCTCAAGAGCCGCTTTACGCAGACCATACACTTCGACGACTATACGCCCGACGAGCTGACGCAGATATTCCTCAACCTGGCCGCTGCCAAGAACTTCACCATCAGCGACGACACCAAGGGAGCCATCCACCGGCAGTTTGAGCAACTCTACCTGCGCCGCGACAAGAACTTCGGCAATGCCCGTGAGGCACGCCGCATCTTCGACGAGGCAGTAGAGCGGCAGAGCCAGCGCCTGGTGAGCCTCATGAGCGACCCGGGATTCAAGGAGGAGGATATGTTCTGCATCACCACCGAAGACCTGCCCATGGCCCAGAGCGAAAAGGCCCGTCCGTTAGATGAGGTGCTCAACGAGCTTGACGATTTCGTAGGTATGCGCTCTGTGAAGAACAGCATACGCCGACTGGCCGTGCAGAGCATGTTCATCAAGCAGCGTGCCGCCATGGGTGCCGGCAACGTGCAGCAGATGGCCATGAACTTCATACTCACCGGCAACCCCGGTACCGGCAAGACGTCGATAGCCCGCAAGATGGGCGAGGTGCTCAACTCCATGGACATCCTGCCCACAAGTCGCGTGCTGGAAACCAGCCGCGCCACCCTGGTGGGCAAATACATGGGCGAGACGCCGAAGATTGTCAACAGCTGGTGCGACAAGGCCATGGGCGGCATCCTCTTCATCGACGAGGCCTACACCCTGAGCGACCAGAACGACCAGTATGGCAAGGAGGCCATCGACACGCTGATGAAGCGCATGGAGGACGACCGAGGCAAGTTCGTCGTCATAGCAGCCGGCTACAAGGACAAGATGGACGAGTTCCTGCAGATGAACCCCGGACTGGCAAGCCGCTTTACCCACAAGCTGCATATTGACGACTATAATGAAGACGAGCTGCTGGCTATCTTCAAGAAGATGGCGCAGAAAGACCAGTACACACTCTCGCCCACGGCAGAGTTCAAGGTGCTCGACGTTATCTACAGGATGGTGATGGCCAAGGACGCCTCGTTCGGCAATGCCCGTGAGATGCGTAACCTGCTCGACCAGACCATCCAGCAGCTGTCCATGCGCGTGTCGCAGCTGCCTCCCGATCAGGTGAGCAAGGAGACTTACCAGATTATTTTACCAGAAGATATCTTAGACAAACATGATAATATGTCCTAACTGTAAACAAGAGATAGAAGACGACAGTCACTACTGCGACCAGTGTGGCCAGGCCCTGCTTTACTGCAACAGGTGCGGACGCGTCGGCATCGGCCGTCGCTGTACCTACTGCGGCGGACTGATGGTCAGCGCTGACGAGCGTCAGCAGTATGCTGGTCAGACCGACTTCTCGCCTATGTCTATCTCGTCGTCGGCAGTATCGTTGACTGGCAATAACAGCCAGATACCCTCTCTACGCTACAACCCACAGGCACCTGCCGTTCCGCATGGCGTCCCGGTGCTGACGCTTTACAATACCAACCTGAATATCCGTATACAGGGCATCAACGGCGCTATCATCGGCCGCCGTCAGGGTCCCTACGTCCAGTATTTCGAGCAGAACATGTATGTGTCGGGCGTCCATGCCCAGCTGAAGTATAACGCAACCACAGGATGGTGCATCGTTGACAAGCACTCGTCGAACGGCACCAAACTGAATCATCACCTCCTGCAGCCTGATGTCGAGATGTCGCTCAAGAACGGTGATATTGTCGGGCTGGCCAATATCAATCTCCAAGTGAGTATCAATTAAGTGAAAAATGGTGAGACTACAGATGGAAGCGGTCAGCCATGTGGGCTGTGTCCGCGAGAATAATGAAGATATGATACTTGTCGACCACCGCTTTGTGCGCGATGGCGCTTACAGCAGCATGGTTGACGTTGATGACGGCGGACGATGTATAGTGGCACTGGCCGACGGCATGGGAGGACACAGCAGCGGCGAAGTGGCCAGCAGCGATGTGCTGCATAATCTGGACTTCTTCTATGGAGATTTGCCGAACGGACTGACGGTGACCGATTTCAACGAGGCCATCTTCGGCTGGCTCGACTCTATTAACACCATTATCGGCTCTAAGGGACACGCTGAACCGGCATACCGCCAGATGGGCACAACGCTGGTGGCGCTGGCCTTTTATGCCGGTGAGTTCTACTGGATGAACTGTGGCGACAGCCGCATCTATCACCTCTCCGACGGCCAGCTCCGACAGGTGTCCACCGACCACTCGCTGAACACCCTCATGGGGTCGAGCGAGCACTCCAACGTCATCACCAACTGCATAGGCGGCGGCTGTCAGACCTCCTATCTCGACATGGTCAACTGTACCGCCAGCGTACGTCCCGGCGATACGTTCCTGCTCTGCAGCGACGGCCTCACCGACATGGTCGACGATGCCGAGATTGCCCGTCTGCTGAACAGCGGAGCCGGGGCCGACGAGCTGTGCCAGGCTGCCATCGCTGCCGGCGGTGCCGATAATATTTCTGTTTGTCTGATAAGGATTGTTTAACGAAAGAAACTAAGTCATGCCATTAAGACTGCCTGACCGCTTGCCGGCCATCGACCTGCTGAAGCAGGAGAACATATTTGTCATGGGCGACGCACGGGCCCATGCTCAGGATATACGCCCGCTGCGTATCGTCATCCTCAACCTCATGCCCCTGAAGATTACCACGGAGACCGACCTCATCAGGCTCCTCTCCAACACGCCGCTGCAGCTCGACATCAACTTCATGAAGCTGCAGAGCCATACCCCCAAGAACACGCCCATTGAGCACATGATGATGTTCTACCGCGACTTCGACGAGATGCGCGACGAGAAGTTCGACGGCATGATCATCACCGGCGCCCCCGTCGAGCAGCTGGAATACGAGGATGTGGGCTACTGGCCTGAGATAACCAAAATCTTTGCCTGGGCTCGTACCCACGTCACTAGTACCTTATATATATGCTGGGCAGCACAGGCCGGACTCTATTATCACTATAACGTCCCCAAATACCCGCTTCCCAAGAAGATGTTCGGCATCTTCCCCCAGACGCTGCTCAATCCGCGCCTGCCCATCTTCAGAGGGTTCGACGACGTGTTCCAGATGCCCCACAGCCGTCATACGGAGCTGCACCGCGACGACATCCTGGCTAACCCCGACCTGCAGCTCATAGCCGAGGGCCAGGAGAGCGGCGTCAGCGTCATCATGGCACGCAACGGCCGCGAGTTCTTCATCACCGGCCACCTGGAGTATGCCCCCGACACGCTCGACAAGGAGTACCGCCGCGACAAGGACATCCGCAGGGACGTGGAGCAGCCCCGCAACTATTACCGCCACAACGACCCCGACAGCGGGCCGATGGTGACATGGCGGGCGCATGCCAACCTGTTCTATGCCAACTGGATCAACTACTACGTCTATCAGGAGACGCCATACAACATTAACGACATACAATAAGCGTGATACGACCACTCGAACTGCTGGCACCGGCCAGGAACCTGGAGTGCGGCATCGCTGCCATCGACCATGGCGCCGATGCCGTCTACATCGGCGCACAGCGCTTCGGCGCACGGGCAGCAGCCGGCAACAGCGTGGCCGACATAGCGCAGCTCTGTGCCTATGCCCACCAGTATGAGGCGAAGGTTTATGTCACGGTCAATACCATCATCTACGACGATGAACTTGATGATACGCGTAGGCTGCTTGATGAACTGCAGCAGGCGGGTGTCGATGCCGTCTTGGTGCAGGACATGGCAATAGTCTCATTTCTCAATCCTCAACACTCGTTCCTAACTCCTCGAAAAATCTCCCTTCACGCCTCTACTCAGACTGACAACCGTACGCCTGAAAAGGTGCGATGGCTGAGCGAGCAGGGCTTCAGCCGCGTGGTGCTGGCCCGCGAGCTCTCCATCGACGAGATTCGTGCTATCCACGAGGCGGTGCCTAATGTCGAACTGGAGGTGTTTGTCCACGGTGCCCTTTGCGTCAGCTACAGCGGCCAGTGCTATGCCTCGCAGTACTGCTTCGGGCGCAGCGCCAACCGTGGCGAGTGTGCCCAGGTCTGCCGCATGCAGTTCGACCTTGTCGACAGCGACGGCACCGTCATTGAGCACGACCGCCATCTGCTGTCGCTGAAAGACCTGTGCCGCATTGACCACCTCGAGGCACTGGCCGATGCCGGTGCTACCTCCTTCAAGATTGAGGGCCGCCTCAAGGATGTTGCCTACGTCAAGAACGTGACGGCGGCCTATAGCGAGCGGCTCAACCAGATAGTCCGTCAGCACCCCGACCGCTATTGCCGGGCGTCGAAGGGCCGCATCACCTATACCTTCACCCCCAATCTGGCCAAGACCTTCAACCGTGGCTATACCGATTATTTTGCCACCGGCAGACGCCCCGACATCGCCTCCTTTGACACGCCGAAGGCCATGGGCGAGTTTGTGGGTACCGTCAAGGAACAGCGGCGCGACAGTTTCAACGTCGCAGGAACGGCCAGCTTCAGCAATGGCGACGGTCTGTGCTTCCTGGGGCGCGACCGTCAGCTCCAGGGCTTCCGTGTGAACAGGGTAGAGGGCAACCGCCTCTTCCCCCAGCGCATGCCCGAGGGCATCCGTCCCGGCACGCGCCTCTATCGCAACAGCGACCAGGCCTTCGACCGCCTCCTCAGCAAGCCCAGCGCCAAGCGCAAGATTCCCATCACGATGGCACTGCACCCGACAGCCGATGGCTTCGCCCTCACCTCCGGCGATGTCACCGTCAGCCTGCCCATTGCGCATCAGGTGGCCGAGAAGCCGCAGCAGGAAAATATCATGCGCCAGCTGACGAAGTTAGGCAACACCCCCTTTGAGTGCAGCCAGGTAGACCTGCCCGCCGACTTCAATTTCTTCATCCCCAGCAGCCAACTATCTGACCTCCGTCGGCTGTTGGTGGAGAAGCTCGAGGAAACTAAAAACGAGGTACGAGGTACAAGATTCGAGGTACGAGATGCGAGGTACGAGGTACGAGAAAACTCTGTTCCAAGTTCTGTAGGCAGTTCTGCAGCAAATCATATCTCGCACCTCGCACCTCGTACCTCGCACCTCGAAACACACCCCTACCTCCTCAACATCGCCAACCACGTTTCCGCGCGATTCTATGGGGTAGGGGAGCCTACGGCCTACGAACTCCACCCCGTACCAGATGCCGTCCTCATGCAGTGCCGCCACTGTCTGCGCTACACCCTCGGCTACTGCGTCCGTCACGGCGGGCGCCGTCCCACATGGCACGAACCCCTCTATCTCCGTCTTGGCGACGGCCGCCGCTTCCGTTTGGAGTTCGACTGCCGTAACTGTCAGATGAACGTCTGTCGTTAACGCTTTGTTTTAACGGCGAGGGTGGCGAGGAAGCCGATGAGGAAGATGGTGGAGGTGCCGAGGACAATAGCAAGATACTCGTGCAGATGGAGTCCCGGAAGGTCCCAGAGGCCGGCGAGCGAAATCCAGGCAATGACGGCCACGCCGCAGAGACAGCCTATGAGGGCTGCCGCACGGTTGATTTTCTGAGGAATGCAGCCTAAGAGGAAGAGGCCCAGCATGCCGCCTGAGAAGATGCTCGACAGCTTCCACCACGCATCGATGATGCTCTCGACACTCAGCATGGCGATGGCGACGACGATGCCCAGCACACCGACGATTGCCGACGAGAAGCGTAATACCGCTAAGTGATGGCGGTCTGTCATACCCTTGAAGAACGGCTTGAAGTAGTCGGTCAGCACGATGGTGGCTGCCGAGGTGACGCTTGTGGACACCGTGCTCATGCCGGCGGCAAAGATGCTGGCTATCAGCAGGCCACGCACGCCGGTGGGCAGTTCTGAGACGATGAAATAGGGAAAGACGTAGTCGGGCTTGGCCTGAATCTCAGCAGGCAGCAGCTGGGGATTGGCCGTGTAGTAACTGTAGAGCACGGTGCCTATCAGGAAGAACAGGGCCGAGACGGGAATAAAGAGATAGCCGCCGAAAAGGGCTGAGAAACGGGCGTCGGCGTCGGTTTTGGCGGCATGGTAGCGCTGCACGTAGTTCTGGTCTATGCCGTAGTTCTGCAGATTGATGAAGATGCCATAGATGAGACAGACCCAGAAGGTGGACGTCGTCAGGTCGAGTGAGAACTCACCCAATGAAAACTTGTTGCCCGCCGGGGCGTTGACGGCAAGGTCGAAGGCCTGCATCGGACCTTCAGGCATGCGGCAGAGCAGCAGGCACAGGCAGAGCACGGCACCGCTGATGAGGATGATGCCCTGGATGGCATCGGCCCAGATGACCGCCTTCAGACCGCCGAGCATGGAGTAGATGATGATGCCGATGGAGGTGAGGATGATGACGGCGTGGATGTCCCACCCCATGAGGATATACATGGGTACGGCCAGCAGATAGAGTATGGACCCCATGCGGGCTATCTGCGTCAGCAGGTAACAGGCCGAGGCATAGAGGCGTGCCCAGGCGCCGAACTTCTCTTCAAGAAAGGTATAAGCCGACACCGAACCGCTCTTGCGGTAGAAGGGTACGAAGTAGCGGGCGGCGAAAAAACTGGCGATGGGTATGGAGAGCGAGAACACGAAGGCGTTCCAGTCGGCGGCGAAGGCCTTACCCGGATAGCCGATGTAGCTGATGCTCGACACGTAGGTGGCGAAGATGGACATGCCCACCACCCAGCCGGGAATGGAATGGCCTGCCGACGTGAACTCATCAGCGGTGCTGCCCTTTCGGAAGAACGAGCAGCCGAACACCACCACGCCGAGGGTGAACACCAGGAAGACGATGAGATCTATGGTATGCATAGCTTGCCGTTGTTGATGGGTAATGCGGCGAGGGCCTGACATATCTTCTCACGCTCAGGAGCGTCGAACTTATAAAAAGGCGAGGCCACGAAGTCGTCGTTGATGATGCCCAGCAGCGAGAGGGCACATTTCAGTCCCTTCAGATAGCTGGAGCCGTGCTTGCCTACGGTATAGACGGTGGTGCTGATCTGCATGATGAACTGCTGCAGGTGGCGCACACGCTGCAGGTCGCCGCTACGGGCCGCGTCGTACATGGCCACATAAAGCTCTGGGAACATGTTGGCACCGCCGTTGATACCGCCGTGGGCACCCAGCAGCACACACTCGCCAGTAATCTCCTCAGGACCTACGAGCATGGCAAAGTCCTGACGCTCCTGCATCTTGTACATCACCGACTGGAAATAGACGGCATTGGCCGAGGAGTCCTTGAAACCGATGACCTGCGGATTCTGGGCGATGCGGCGCACGGTGTCGGGGGCAAAGCTGACCTTCACATGCGACGGCATATTATAAAGGAACACGGGCAGGGGCAGCTGCGGCACCAGTTCCTCGTAGAACTGTGCCAGTTCCGGCTGTCCGGTAGCGAAATAATAGGGTGGGGCACTCACCACACCGTCGGCACCGCAGTCGGCAGCTACATGAGCCAGCCGGATGCTCTCCACGATGCTGGTGTCGGTGATGCAGGCCAGCAGCGGCAGACGTCCGCCGTTGATGCGGCACGACTCCTTGATCATCTGCTTGCGCACATCATAGCTCAGACTCTGCTCCTCGCCTGTGGTGCCGAGGATAAACAAACCGTGAACGCCGCCGGCTATGAGGTGCTCTACCAGACGTTCGAGGCTTTCAATGTCGAGTGTCTCATTATCTTTCAACGGAGTAACAAGTGGTGGAATGATGCCACAGAGGGGTTTGTTCGTAATCATCTGCTTGCTTTTTTTTTGATTTGTTTTTACAATATGACGCAGGGCATGCTGATTTGTAACAAGCCGGAGGGGTACAAAAAAGCCATGGTAACGTCAGTATAATAAATAATAAGGTGAAGAAGATGAAAAAAAGAATAATGACTTTCGGCCTGGCTGCGGTCTTTACACTGGGGACGTGGGCGCAGGACAGCGAGACGCATCGCCAGTATCTGAGCGGTACGGGCTGCGACGATATGGTAGAATGGGACTTCATGTGTACGGACGGCCGCAATAGTGGCAAGTGGACGAAGATTGGCGTGCCCTCATGCTGGGAACTGCAGGGCTTCGGCACCTATCAGTATGGCATGCGGTTCTATGGCAAGGCCACGCCCGAGGGTATTGCCGACGAACGTGGTCTGTACAAGACGGAGTTTACCCTCCCTGCTGAATTGCAGGGGCGGCAGATACAACTGGTCTTCGAGGCAGCGTTCACTGAGATTCACGTACAGATAAACGGGCGCAAGGCTGGCAACGGCACCTATCAGGGTGGCTTCACCCGCCATACCATCGATGTGTCAGACCGCGTGTTCTTCGGTAAGAAAAAGAACCGCCTGGAGGTGGAGGTGCTGAAGGAGAGCACCAATCCGCAGGTGAACCTGGCAGAACGCAGAGCCGACTACTGGAATTTCGGTGGTATCTGGCGGCCTGTGTTTATCATTGCCAAACCGGCACAGAACATCCAGCGTGTCGCTGTCGATGCCAAGGGTGACGGCCGTTTTATGGCCGACGTCTTTCTGAACAGGGCGCTGCCTCATAGTTCCGTTTGCGTCGATATTATCGACGCTAATGGGAAGAAGGTGGCGGCAGGCCCTGCCGCCGCCGTTGCCAGCGATCAGGCTAAGGTAGACTTCTATGCCAAGGGCATCAAGGCGTGGAATGCGGAGCAGCCCCATCTCTATACGGCGGTGTTTACGCTGAAGGACAAGGCAGGAAAGCTGCTGCATACGGAAAGGCAGCGCTTTGGGTTCAGAACGATAAGCCTAAGCCCCACCCCTGACCCCTCCCCTGCTCTCTTCATCAACGGCCAGCGCGTCATCATCAAGGGCGTCAACCGTCACTCGTTCCGTCCTGAGACGGGCCGCACACTCTCGAAGGCCAAGAACATTGAGGATGTGAAGCTTATCAAGTCGATGAACATGAATGCCGTGCGACTGTCACACTATCCTGCCGACCCTGAGTTCCTTGATGTCTGCGACTCGCTGGGACTCTATGTGGAGTGCGAACAGCCGGGCTGGCACAAGCCCCACGAGACTATCATTGGTTCGCAGATCGTGGAGGAGATGGTGACGCGCGACGTCAACCACCCCAGCATCATCTTCTGGAGCAACGGCAACGAGGGTGGCTTCAACTACGAGTTGGAGCCTGTCTTCACCAAGTTCGACCCTCAGCAGCGCGTGGTACTCTACCCCTGGGCCAACCGTAACGGCTTCGAGACCAAGCACTACCGCTCATGGGGCGAGACGGCGGAGTATATGCGTCAGAAGGAAATCTTCATGCCCACGGAGTTCCTGCACGGACTCTATGACGGCGGCCACGGAGCCGGCTTGAAGGACTACTGGGAACTGATGATGTCGAACCCCCGCTGCGCCGGCGGTTTCCTCTGGGACCTGATGGATCAGGGTGTGGTGCGTACGGATATGAATAACATCATCGACTGCATGGGTAACTTCGGCAGCGACGGCATCGTGGGGCCTCACATGGAGAAGGAAGGCTCGTTCTATACCATTAAAGAGGTATGGAGTCCTGTGCAGGTGTTGGGGTTCGACGCAGGTAAGGTCACTATCCAGAACTGTTATAACTTCATTAACCTGAAGGACTGCCGGTTCAGCTACAAACTGTTGCAGATGCCTGCCTACGGACAGAAAGATGTGAAGGTGGTTCAGGAAGGTAAACTCACCTCACCCGACGTAGGACCGGGCGGGAAGTCTCAGCTGGAGATTCCCCGTTCTATGGCAGAGGTGATTCAGTTGACGGCCATCGACCCTAACGGCCAGGAAATCTTTACATGGAACTATCAAAATGTGGTTAAGGCCGGTAATCTGCATCATTATATCCTCCGTGACAATACACGGCAGTACACCTATACAGAGGATGACGACCGGCTATCAGTAAAAAACGGGAATCGCCTGTTTACCTTCAGCAAACAGACGGGACGCCTGATGCAGGTCACCGTTGATGGCAGAAAGCTGTCTTTCGGCAATGGCCCACGCTTTGTTGCTGCCAAGCGTGCCGACCGTTCGCAGGATGGTTTTTATAACCACGACGACAAGGAGGCCTTCCAGAAGAAGACGGACTATACGGAGTATGCCGACCAAGGGGCCTTTGCAGGTTTTGCCTTCAGTGACAGCACGCTGGTGGCCAACTACCTGCATGGTTCGATAGAGAAGGTGACGTGGCGTTTCCTGGCCGATGGCGGGGTGTATATGGACGTTGACTATTACTTCAATGGTGTCGTTGACCTCATGGGCATCTGTTTCGACTATCCAGAACAGAAGGTAAAAAGCAAACAGTGGGTTGGCAAGGGACCCTATCGTGTCTGGCAGAACCGTATGGAGGGGCCGCAATACGGGCTGTGGCAGAATGACTACAACGATCCCATTCCGGGTGAGTCGTTCGAATATCCCGAGTTCAAGGGCTATTTCTCCAATGTCTCATGGATGAAGCTGAAAACCACGGAAGGTCAGATAGGTATTGAGGGTATTGGCATGAAGATAGGCGTCTATACCCCACGTGACGGTCGCGACCACTTGCTCTATACCCTGCCAGAGACGGGCATCTCTATCCTCAAGACCATCCCTGCCGTGCGCAACAAGGTGAACACCACCGACCTCAATGGTCCCTCGGCACAGCCTTATTGGAGCAAGGGCAAGGGAAATATCTGTGCTATCCTAAGATTCGAGTAGTGTATGAAACGCAGGGATTTTTTATTTTTTATTTGTTGTTTTTTGGTTAGTGTCGGCCACGCCGACACGCACAAGCCCTGGACCTTCTGGTACTGGATGTACGGTGCTGTCTCGGAGGCAGGTGTTAAGGCCGACCTGCAGGCGATGAAGGACGTGGGATTGGGCGGCTGCTATCTCATGCCCATTCGTGGAGCTCAGGAGCATCCTGAATACGGAGGAAAGGCCGATGCGCTCAGTGAGAACTTCTGGCGGATGGTAGACTATGCCATGCTGCAGGCCGACAGTCTTGGACTGGAGATGGGAATACACGTCTGCGACGGCTTCGCACTGGCCGGCGGGCCATGGATAACGTCGGCGGAGTCTATGCAGCGGGTGGTGTTCTGCGATACTGTTGTCGGTGGTGGGCATCATCAGTTTGCTATGCGCAAACCCCAACACTATGATGACTACTATGAGGACATCGGTGTATATGCCATACCTTTGTCATCTCCCCTCCTGAGAAAGCAGGGGCGGGGAGTGCTTGATGCACATTTCACCTATTCCCCTGAGGTGACGGTGAACGACAAGGGCGTTTACTGTGCCGACCAACCGTGCTGGCTCCAATGCCGTTTCAACGAGCCTACCTTGGTACGCAGCATTGAGATTGAGCCGTCGGGGACAAACATCCAGTGCCAGCGGCTGACGGTGAAGGCCTCAGACGACGGCGTCATCTACTATGACGTGAAGCAACTGACACCACCCCGTCAGGGCTGGCAGAACACGGGTTTCAACACCACCTTCACCATTCCACCTACGCGGGCAAAGTACTTCCGTTTTGAGTGGACACCGGAAGGCACGGAGCCTGGCGCCGAAGACCTGGATGCTGCCAAGTGGAAGCCCGTCTTCAGGCTGAAGCGCATCACACTCTCCGGCTATGCCCTTATTGACAATTGGGAAGGCAAGGCCGGCTATGTGTGGCGCATTGCTCCCGACACGCCGGAAGCCGATCTGACCCTGGATGATTTCCTGCAGCCGCAAGACATCGTGATGACTAAGATGCAGGGCGACGAGCTGTCCATTGACCTGCCTGAAGGCCAGTGGCGTATCCTCCGCATGGGGCACACCTCAACGGGACATACCAACGCCACGGCGGGAGGCGCCAAGGGGCTGGAGTGTGACAAGTTCTCACGGCAGGCTGTCGCCAAACAGATTGACAATTGGTTCGGACTTTTCATGCAGCGCCCTCATCATCAGGTTGTTAAGTATATGCACGTAGACTCCTGGGAGTGTGGTTCACAAAACTGGAGCCAGGACTTTGCCCGCGAGTTTCAGCGTCGCCGTGGCTACGATATCCTGCCGCTGCTTCCCCTCTTTGCCGGTGTGCCCATGAGTGGTGGCGACGGAGTGTTACGCGATGTGCGCACAACCATCAACGAACTCGTCAACGAGGTGTTCTTCGCTACCGTTGCCCAAAAGGCCCGGCAGTATGGAGTACAGCTGTCGTCAGAGAGTGTCGCGCCCACGATGGTCAGCGACGGCATGGATCATTACAAATATGTGGACGTGCCCATGGGCGAATACTGGCTGAACTCGCCTACCCACGACAAGCCCAACGACATGCTCGATGCCATCAGCGGCGCCCATGTCTACGGCAAGCAGATAGTGCAGGCCGAAGGGTTTACAGAGGTGCGTGGCGTGTGGGACGAGACACCGGCAATGATAAAACCCCTGTTAGACCGTAACTTCTGTCTGGGCATGAACCGCCTCTTCTTCCATGTCAACACCCATAATCCGTGGCTTGACCGCAAGCCGGGCATGACGCTCGACGGCATCGGGCTCTTCTTCCAGCGCGACCAGACGTGGTTCCCCGAGGCCAAGGCCTTTGTCGGTTACATCACCCGCTGTCAGACACTCCTGCAGAAGGGCAAGCCCGTGGTCGACATTGCCGTGTACACAGGTGAAGAGATGCCCCGCCGTGCCTACACGCCCGACCGTCTGGTGCCGATGCTGCCCGGACTCTTCGGTCCTGAGCGTGTGGCCTCTGAACGGGAGCGCCTCGCCAATCAAGGTTTACCCATGATTGAATCCCCCGTCGGCGTGCGCCATGCTGCCGGCATCCTCGACCTGAAGGGCTTTGTCAACCCCCTGCATGGCCATCAGTACGACTCGATGAACAAGGACGCGCTGCTGCATCAGCCTTTCGGTTACAAGGTACTGGTTATCCCTACATGGGTGACGGTTTCCGCAGAAGTGCAGCAACGCATCAACCATCTGCGCAGACAAGGCATTGTAGTGGTCGATAAGCCCTACACAAGTGCCACGTTCCGACAGTTCGCCCCTGATGCCGTCTTGCCAGAGGGCATTGCCTACGCCCATCGCAGCGGTGAGGGATTCGACATCTATTTCCTTTCTAACCAGACAGACAGGGAACAGACCTTCACGCCCACCTTCCGACAGAAGCACGAAAGGGCTGTGGTGTATTATCCGCTGAACGGCGAGCAGACCACCTTCGACGGCAGTATCACCCTGCCGCCATACGGCTCGGTTTTTGTCTGCTACGGACAAGCCGCCAGTATGACCGGGGCAACCACGAACGCCGCTGCGGTCAAACCAAGGGTTCGCACGAAACCTGGTGATGAATCCTGGGACATCTTCTTTAAAGAAAGCGGCATCACCCTGAAGAGTCAGCCGCTCTTCGACTGGAGTCAGCATGATGATGACAGGATTCGCTATTTCAGCGGCCATGCCCGCTATACAACCACGTGGAGCCTGAAGGCCGACGAGGTGCCTCAGGGACGTGCCTGGCTGTCGCTGCCCCACGTGAAGGACCTTGCCCATGTGTGGATTAACGGCAAGGACTGCGGCATAGCGTGGACAGCCCCCTACGAGGTTGAAATCACCGGAACCCTGCAGAAAGGCCGCAATACGGTGGAAATCGAGGTGGTCAACACATGGCATAATGCCCTGCGTGGAGCCGATAAGGGCAAGGCCCCCTATCAAGGTATCTGGACCAACGCCAAGTATCGCACGAAGGGTGAGGCGTTGCTGCCTGCCGGACTCCTTGAAGCACCAGAAATCATTACAGAACAATAATATGAAAAGACTCATCTGTATCATCTGCGTCCTCTGCGGTTGTCTGCTGACGGCGCAATCGAAAATCAAACTGCCGCAGTTCTTCAGCGACAACATGGTGCTGCAACAGCAGTCGGAGTGTAACATCTGGGGCTGGACGGATGCCGGCAAGACAGTCAGCATCAGAGGCTCGTGGGACGGCAAGACCTATCAGGCAAAGGCCGACCATAACGGCCGCTTTGAGGTGAAGGTGCAGACGCCGGCGGCCGGCGGTCCCTACACGGTGGCCTTCAACGACGGCGACCTGCTGCAGTTGAACAATGTGATGGTTGGCGAGGTGTGGATATGCTCCGGACAGTCGAATATGGAGATGCAGATGAAGGGCTTCAAGCAGCAGCCCGTGGAAGGTACTACCGAGGAACTGCTGCGATGCAAGGATTCGCAACTGCGCCTCTTTACCGTCAAACGACATGTGTCGCTGACCCCTGTCGACGATGTGACAGGCCAGTGGAACGAGGCTAACAGCGCCTCCGTGCGCGATTTCTCTGCCACAGCCTACTACTTCGGACGTGCGCTGCGCCAGACCTTAGGTGTTCCCGTAGGACTCATCTGTACAGCCTTCGGCGGTTCTGCCTGTGAGGCCTGGATGAAGGCCGCGTGGCTGAAAGCCTTCCCCAAGGTGCGGCAGACCATCACCGAAGATGATGTGAAGAAACTGCAGCAGCGCTGTCCCACGGCCCTCTACAACGGACAGCTGGCACCCCTCGTAGGCTACGGCATGCGCGGTGTCATCTGGTATCAGGGTGAGGACAATGTGCCGCGCTACGACTTCTACGCCCCCTTGCTGGCCCGCATGGTCGAAGGGTGGCGCACGGAGTGGCAGCAGGGGGCGTTCCCCTTCTACTATTGTCAGATAGCTCCTTACGACTATTCGCTCATCGACTGGAAAGACAGCCAGTACCTGCGCGAGCAGCAGATGAAGGCTGAGGCCCTGATTCCCAATAGCCGGATGGCGGTGCTGATGGATGCCGGTCTGGAGTATGGCATCCACCCCCGCAAAAAGCGTCAGGCTGGCGAGCGGCTGGCCCTGCTGGCTCTTGCCAACACCTACGACGTGAAGGGGCTGCCGGAGTTTGCCCAATATAAAGAGGTGGAGTTCAGGGGCGATACCTGCGTCGTCAGCTTCGACCGCTCACGGGAGTGGGTGTATTTCGAGAACGGCACCACATCCCCGAATTTCGAGGTAGCTGGCAACGACCGCGTGTTCCATCCCGCTACCAAGGTGTGGGTGAGCCGCAACCACGTTTATGTCATTTCCGACAAGGTGAGGCAGCCCGCCGCCGTGCGCTATGCTTTCAACGACTGGGTGGTAGGTGACCTGATGCACGACGGTCTGCCCGTTTCCTCTTTCCGTACTGATAACTGGGAGGAGAAAAGGTAAAAAAGTAAAAAAACTAAAAAGGTGAAGATGCCCCGAAGAATCGTCTGTTTACTCTGCATGCTGAGTGCGTTCGCAGCACTCCGAGCCGACTACGTTCCCCGTGACTATGTATGGACCTCGCCAAGTCGTAATGCCAGCGAGTCGATGCCCTGCGGCGGGCACGACATCGGCATGAACGTATGGGTAGAGCAGGGCGACTTGCTCTTCTATATCGCTCAGAGTGGCTGGTTTGATGAGAACAACACGCTGCTGAAGGCCGGTCGCTGGCGCCTTCACATCGATGGTCAGCCTTTCATGGGCAAGGATTTCGAGCAGCGTCTCTGTCTCGACGAGGGTTGCATCTATATAAAAGGTGGCGGCACCGAAGTTAGGCTATGGGCCGACGTGCAGGAGCCCGTGGTGTTTGTCACCACGCAGTCTGGACGGCAGAGGACAGCCACCTTGAGTTATGAGAGTTGGCGCTACCACGACCGCCCCGTGACAAAGGCCGAGTGTCAGCAGTGCTCCTATAAATGGGTTATTCCCAAAGACTGCTACACCTTTGCCGACAGTATCAAGGCTGAAGACGGCAGGCTGACTTTCAGTCATCGGAACCGCCAGCAGACGGTGTTCGACTTCACCGTAGAGCGCCAGCGCATGAGCAGCGTGAAAGACCAGCTCTACGACCCCATTGGCGGTCTGCTGCTGTATGGTGAGATGGTGGCACCGGACTTCCGCTATCAAGGCACCACTGACGGCATCTATGCCTCTACTGACTACCGCAGTTGGAACTTTACTTGCAAGAGACAAAGGAACTGCATCATCCGCATCAGCATGAACCGTCCGTCACAGGTGGGGCATGATGAGTCGCGGCAGCGTAGTGCCCGCTGGTGGCACGACTACTGGCAGCGCAGCTGGATACAGGTGGACGATGATGTGGCCGCCGAATGCCGTACGATGGTACGTAACTACGAGCTGATGCGCTATATGCTGGGCTGCAACGCCCGAGGCCAGTGGCCCACGAAGTTCAATGGCGGCCTCTTCACCTTTGACCCTGTCTACGTGGACTCTGCCGCCACCTTCACCCCCGACTACCGCAAGTGGGGTGGGGGCACGATGACCGCCCAGAACCAGCGGCTCGTCTACTGGCCCATGCTGAAGAGCGGCGACTACGACCTGCTGCGCCCCCAGCTCGACACCTATCTCAGGATGCTGCCCAACGCCGTGGCATGGTCGCGCCGGCACTGGAACCACGGCGGTGCCTGTTTCAGCGAACAGATAGAGAACTTCGGACTGCCCAACCCCGCCGAGTATGGCAAGCACAAGGACGGCGACGACTGGGGTGTGGAGAAGAACAAATGGCTGGAGTATGAATGGGACACCGCCCTGGAGTTCTGCCAGATGGCACTCCTGATGCGCCCCCTTCAGCCCGACAGCACGTTGTACAAGTACCAGCCGCTCATCGACGAGACCTTGCGCTTCTTTGCCTGTCATTACCCCAGTCTGGTCATCTACCCTGGCTCAGGTTGCGAGACCTATAAGATGGCCCGTAACCCCGCCAGCACTATCGCCGCCCTCCACGCTATGAAAAACAGTCTTGAGAGGATAGGCACAGACACCGGCATGCTGCCGCCCATCCCCCTGCACGTCATCGACGGCGACACCTGCATCGCCCCCGCCGAGAGTTGGGAGCGCATCCAGAATACCGAGACGCCACAGCTTTACCCCGTCTTTCCCTGGCGCCTCTACGGCATGGGAAGACCGCATTTAGACAGAGCACGTAACACCTATCTGAAAGACCCTCACGCCCTGCAGATGCGTAGCACGAAGGGCTGGAAGCAGGACAATATCTGGGCGGCCTGTTTAGGGCTTACCGACGAAGCCCGGCGCCTGAACACCGCGAAGCTGGCCAGTGGGCCTTATCGCTTTCCGGCCTTCTGGGACCCGGGCTTCGACTGGGCTCCCGACCACAACCGTGGCGGTGCGGGTATGATTGGCCTGCAGGAGATGCTCCTTCAGGAAGACCTCGACCATAACCCCATTCTCTTCCCTGCCTGGCCCCGCGAGTGGAACTGCCGTTTCCGGCTTTACATCTCAGGGCGGCGGTGTGTTGAGGGTGCAATACGTGACGGAAAGACCACCTATGCCGTTGACGGCATTCAAAAAAAATAGTAGTTTCTTTTGCCCAATTGTAAAATTTGTCGTATCTTTGCGGTCATTATAGGGTTCGGGACAGTCTGAAAGAACCAGCGTGTACATCTGGATTCGGAATTTCGGAACACATTTTTAATGTGAAAAACCTTTGAATCCGTCTGATTTTCAATAAATTATGTTCTGTTTCCTTTTGAGATGCAGAACAAAGATTAAAGTGCCTACACCTCAAGAAGGCAGAAAACCTGATTTTCGCCGACATTGAATCAAGTATTAAAGATATGAATACAGCCCCCAATTCAAAAATTGACTTCGCCTCTCTCTGGCAGTCTGTCAAGAGTCGCCGCCGTCTCTATGCCAAGGTTCTTGGTATCACCTTTGTGCTGGCCTGCATCTATGCCCTCAGCCTGCCGAAGTCCTATACCTGTGAAGTTATGCTGGCACCGGAACTGTCAATGACCAGCAGTCGCACTTCCCTGACAGCGTTGGCATCCTCATTCGGCCTTAAGATGGGGACGTCCTCTGTAGGAAACGAAGCACTTTTCCCTACGCTTTATCCTGATTTGATGAATAGCGTTGATTTCAAGACCAGTTTGTTTCCTGTCAAGGTCCATAAGAAAGACAGCACCCGCGTTATGACCTATTACGATTATCTGCTCACCGAGCAGAAACAACCCTGGTGGTCATCTCTCATAGGCGGCATCTTAAATGGTATCTCCAGTATATTTCCCGTTGACTCTGCTCAGCTCGCCAAGGCTAACAAGAAGGAAGTCGATCCTTTTCGTCTGACCAAGAAGCAAACCGCCATAGTCAATAGCCTCAAAAGAAAGATTGTGTGTGATGTTGATAAGAAAACCATGGTCATCACCATTCAAGTGCACGACCAGGACCCCTGGATAGCTGCTACCATGGCAGACTCAGTAAAGGCACGCCTTCAGGATTTCATTACGCAGTACCGTACCGGCAAGGCCCGTAAGGACTTGGAGTACCAGAAGAAACTGTTTGCCGAAACTAAACGCGAGTATGACCGTGCACGCCAGCTCTATGCTGAGTTTGCCGATGCCAACCAGGACATCATCTTGCAGAGTGTACGTACCAAGCAAGTAGATTTAGAGAACGAAATGCAACTGAAGTTCAACGCTTACAATGCCGTAGCCAACCAACTACAGGCAGCTAAAGCCAAGGTTCAGGAGGAAACACCGGCCTTCACTACCTTACAGAGTGCTACAGTACCTGTCAAGCCTGTCGGCCCCAAACGTAAGCGTATTGTCTTAATGGCCCTTTTCCTCGCCTTCTGCTGCACCACGGCCTGGGCCTTCTACAAGGATAACCTGCTGAAACCGCTGCTCGGCATTTCATAACCTTCCTGACGAACAATTTACAACTACAATGATGGCAAACAGAAAATATCCTATAGGCATACAGACGTTTTCAGAGATTATTAACGGCGGCTATATTTATGTTGACAAGACCGATTTGGTGTGGCAATTTGCCCATTACGCTAAGTTTGTGTTTATGAGCCGTCCCCGCCGTTTCGGCAAGTCCCTGCTCACCAGCACGCTCGATTCCTATTTCCGTGGTGAAAAGTCCTTGTTCGATGGCTTGAAAATCATGGCGCTGGAGCAGGCTTGGGAGCAGTATCCCGTGATACACTTAGATTTGAGCGGAGCCAAGCACATGTCACCTCAAGGCATCAGACAAGAACTGGTGCGGATAATCAGTGATCATGAGAAACTCTATGGCCGTAATGAGGAAGAGATTACCCCAGGAATGCGCTTTGCGGGGGTTGTCAGTCGAGCCTTCGACCAGACAGGCCGTCAGGTGGCTGTCATTATTGACGAGTATGATGCTCCTTTGTTGGATGTGTTGCATGAGGAAGCTGCCTTAAAAGAATTGAGGGAGGTGATGCAGGAGTTCTATCAGCGACTAAAGCAGTTGGAACCCAAAATTAAGTTCTGCTTCATCACCGGCATCACCAAATTCTCGCAGTTGAGCATCTTCTCAACTATCAATAACCTGACGAATGTGACGATGGACACGGCTTTTGCCGCAATCTGCGGCATCACAGAGCATGAACTTTCATCGACACTGAAGGAAGATGTCGAGCGGTTAGCAAGTCTTAACAGCATGTCATACGAAGAAATGCACCAGAATCTTAAGCAGCGATACGATGGTTACCACTTCACAGAAGACTCAGAAGAAATCTACAATCCCTTTAGTCTGCTTAAAGCATTCCAACAGCGCAAAGTTGCCAACTACTGGTTTGAGAGCGGCACCCCTACATTCCTGATTCGCCAGATGCAACACTTTAGAACCGACATCTTGTCGTTGGAGAACCTTGAAGTGTTTTCTTCAGACTTTGACCAGCCTACCGAGAATATGCAGAGTGCACTGCCATTACTTTACCAAAGTGGTTATCTGACAATTAAGGATTATAATCGCGAGGTAGACTTATACACGCTATCCATTCCCAATCAGGAAGTACGCATCGGTTTTGCAGAAGGTCTCTTGCCCGTCTATACAGGATTGGAAACACGTGACGTAAAAGCCGGTTTTGCAATGAAATTCTGGCTAGCATTAAAGAATGACGATGTTAATCAAGCCATGCGTGAGATGCAGGTTTATCTAGCAGGTGTACCATACGTAGAAGGCTTCAAGAAGAAACTGGCTGACGTGTCAGTTGCCGAGGGGTTCTATGAATATACGATGTACTTGATATTTACCATGCTAAATTTCTACGTCCGTACGCAGGTGAAGTGTGCCGGTGGCCGTACCGACATGGTGGTATGGATGCCCGACACCATCTATGTCTTTGAGTTTAAGGTGAATGGAACAGCCCAGGATGCCTTGGAGCAGATTGACAGTCACGGCTATGCCCGCCCCTACGAAACCGATGGGAGAAAGATAGTAAAGGTAGGTGTGAAGTTCTCGCCAGCGACCATGACGGTTGAGGATTGGGAAATATACGATATAAATTATAAAGAGTGGATGAACTAATCCAAGTTCGCACCAACTTATCGGAAAAGCGTGAAGAAGGAATAGTTAAGCAAATAATCTGAAAGAAAAATAATAATGCAATTATGTTAAACAATAAAGTAGTTTTAATCACCGGAGGTACCGGTTCCTTTGGAAAAAAGTTTGTGGAGGTCATTCTTCGTGACTATCCCGACGTGAAGAAAATCATCATCTACTCGCGCGATGAATTGAAACAGTATGAACTGAAGCTTAAGTATCCTGAGCGCCAGTATCCTATGATGCGTTATTTCATCGGAGATGTACGTGATCTTGAACGCTTGACTCGTGCTTGCGAGGATGTTGATGTGATTATTCATGCTGCTGCCATCAAGCAGGTGGATACTGCAGAATATAATCCTGAAGAGTGCATCAAGACTAATGTTCATGGTGCTCAGAACGTGATAAAAGCTGCTCTCGCTTGCAAGGTACACGATGTGGTAGCTCTGAGTACGGATAAGGCTTGCGCACCTATTAATCTGTATGGAGCCACCAAGTTGACCAGCGACAAGCTTTTCACCGCAGCCAACAATATTCGTGGTGCTAAGGATATCCGTTTCTCAGTGGTGCGCTATGGAAACGTGATGGGTTCCCGCGGCTCTGTTATTCCTTTTTTTACCCGCTTACGTGATGAAGGTGCCAAGGAGCTTCCTATTACCGATATGCGCATGACCCGCTTCAATATCTCTCTGGAAGCTGGTGTTGCAATGGTGATGTACGCTATTGGCCATCATTTGGGTGGTGAAATTTTCATTCCGAAAATTCCTTCTTACAAGATTTGTGATGTCGCAACGGCAATTGCACCTAATCTGAAGCAGGTTGAGATAGGTATACGTCCGGGTGAGAAGCTGCACGAAGAAATGATTACAGTAACAGATGCCCTGGATACTATTGATCTTGGAAAGTATTATGTAATTCTTCCTTCAGTATCTTTCCAGCATACAAGGGAGGAGTTTGTCAAGCACCATAAAGCAGTTCCCGTTCCTGATGGCTTTCACTACAGCTCTGATAATAATACAGACTGGGAAACTCCAGAGACTATGCGTGAAAAGATTAAGCAGTTCGTAGATCCCAATTTTGAAGTGAAATGATTTCAAAACCTATTCCTTACGGCCATCAACACATCAATGACGATGATGTGCAGGCTGTAATAACCGCCTTGAAGTCCGACTATATGACTCAAGGCCCGCTCATTGGGCAGTTTGAAAAGGACTTTGCCAATTATCTGGGTGTGAAATATGCCTGCGTTGTCAGCAACGGCACGGCAGCACTACACCTATGCGCTATGGCTCTTGATATCAAGCCTGGAGATAAGATTATCACAACACCTATTACTTTTGTTGCTTCTGCTAACGGATTCCGTTATCAGGGTGCGGAGGTGGTATTCTGCGACATTGATCCCAAGACCTTCTTGATGGACTTGGATAAGTTGGAGCAGATACTGAAATCGTCACCTAAAGGAACCTACAAGGCTGTTGTCCCTGTTGACTTTGCCGGTTACCCCATTGACGAGGAACGACTGCGTGAGTTGGCAGACGAATATGGCTTTACCATTGTGGTAGATGCCTGCCATGCTCCTGGTGGTAGCTTTATTGACAGCAGGGGCGAGAAACAGATGATAGGTAACTGCAAGTATGCAGACCTTACTGTATTCTCTTTCCATCCTGTAAAGCATATTGCTACTGGTGAAGGAGGTGCTGTAACTACCAACAATAAGGAACTATATGAAAAGGTGGCTCTTTACCGTACTCATGGTATTACGAAAGATCCTGCTCGTTTGGAAAAAAACGATGGTGGTTGGTATTATGAGATGCAGGAGTTGGGCTACAACTACCGTATCACAGAGATGCAAGCTGCTCTTGGCATTAGCCAGTTGAAGCGTCTGGATTGGAGCATTGAGCGCAGAAATGAGATTGCAAAGAAGTACGATGAGGCTTTCAAAGGCACGATTGTAAAGACTCCTTTCCGTGCTGAAGGGTTAGTTCATGCATTCCACCTCTACATTATTCAGGTGCCTGCTGATAAGCGTAAAGGTCTGTATGATTATCTCCGTGCGAACAACGTCTATTCACAAGTGCTCTATATCCCTGCTCACCTGATGCCTTACTACCGCCAGTTCGATTGGAAGGTTGGTGATATGCCGGTAGCGGAGGATTACTACAGCAAGTGTTTGGCTCTTCCTATGTTCCCGACATTGACCGATGAGGAACAGGATTGGATTATTGAGAAAGTATTAGAATTTATATCAAAATGAGAATAAAATTTATTCAGGAATTGACAGAAGATGAGATGTTGGACTTCAAACAGTCTGATGTCTATGCTCGGTCACATGCAGACTATCGCTATTGTGATATTCATTTTAATTATTACAAAGAATACTTTGGCGATGCATGGAAAGATTTGTCATTTGTAGCTTTTGATAAGAAAGATTTCTATGTCTGTATTTATATGCTGACAAACGGGAAAGAACTATCTTTCTTTGGCTCTCCTTTGGAAATCTTTAGTGACAATACCTTACCAATTCAAAATCAGAACAAGGCCTTTGTCGAATTATATACAAAAATAGAAAATTTGAAGGAAGAAATCGGTTGCCAAACCATAAAGTTCTACGAAGAGCCCCACTTCTTATTGAAATACTACAATCATGAAGGTTTTGAAAGTCATATTGTTTATGAGAATTCTATTGATCTGTCGAAATCAGAAGAAGAGATATTTATGTGCCTTCGCAAGAGCTATAAATCTCTCATTAACTGGGGAAAACGTAATCTGGAATTAAAGATTTATGACCAGACTAATATGACAGATGACGTTATGTGTCAGTTTGAGGATTTCCATATTCAAGTTTCTAAGCGCAGAACCCGATCTCATGAGAGCTGGATGCTTCAAAGTGAAGCAATTAAAGAAGGCAAAGGCTATATTGTTTTCTGCAATTACCAAGAGAAACTGGTTTCAGCAACATTGGTTCTGAATGGTGAATCTGAATGCTATTATGGAGTATGTGTTAATGATCGTGATTTGATGGCTCAGAATCTTCCAATTGGACATTATGGCTTATATAAATCCATTCTTATAGCAAAAGAAAAAGGATTAAAGAAATTCAATTTTGGGGATGTTACCGATAACAGTGATCCAAAGGTGAATGCTATTGTAAAATATAAAAGAGGATTTAGTAATCAATTACGATCAAAAATATCTTACCAAGCTAATATTTTATAAGTCATGATTTGTTCTGTTAGCGATAATTCATCAATATGGATATGGCCTAAGAATAAAATGACGGAGGCCATTCCTGATAGCTATAAAGGGCTGGAGGAGTTTTTTAATTCGTTTTATGCTCCATTTAAAACCTTATACTTTAGTCGTGGCAGAGTGGCTATCACTGCAATATTGGAGTCAATAGAGGCTTCTCGTAATGATTTAGTTTTCATACAGCCTTATTCATCCTACTGTGTTCAGTCTGCTATTTCAAAGGTATCGACACCTTTAACGATTCATCCAGAAGATAGTAAATACCAAATTGTATATCACAATTTTGGGAAGAAGGCTATTGCTGACAGAAGTGTTTTTAAGAATGTCATCATTGAGGATTCGGTTGATTCGCTGGTCATAAGCAATGAAGAGACGGAACTTTTCCCAAATGGCGGTGATTATGCGATATTCTCTCTTTCTAAATTGTTACATTTGCCGTTTGGCTCAATTGTTGTTTGTAGAACAGATGAAGCGTATTCAAAACTAAAGAACTCGAATTTAAGAAGACAGGGCGGAGGTGATTATAATCTAATAAAAAACCAGATATATACTGATATTATTTTATATAATAATCCTACATTGATTCCGCTTTTGGATAATAAATTGGATAGCGATGTCATATCAAAGATGTTTTATTTGGCAAAAGAAAGGATAGAAACAAATGTTAATGAACTCTCTACCATTCTGAATAAAGATTTAAAAACTCGTGGAAGATTGCCTTCAAATATATTCTCATCAGAGGAATTCCCATCTGAATTATATGAGAAATATGATGTGGAGGTAAAACAAAGACATATTTTTGATTATACACAAGGGTGCAGTATAAATGTTTACCTGTTCCCAGTCCACATTGATGTTGAAATTAAAAGTAAATGAATAAAATAGTTCTTGGTACAGTTCAATTTGGTCTTCAATATGGTGTAAACTCTGCTGGTCGCCCTAGTGAGGATGCCGTGAAAAGTATTCTATTAGAAGCCGCAAAAGGTGGTATTACCACGTTGGATACTTCCAGCGCATACGGCAACTCTGAGGAAGTTCTTGGAGAGAGTATCACGCCTAATGAAAACTTCAAAATAGTATCGAAGTATCCCAAAGGAGAAACTCCTGTTGGTGAAATGTTCAACAGTTCATTGAAGCGTTTGAAGGTAGATCAGCTCTATGGCTATCTTCTTCACCACTTTGAAGTATATAAGAATAATCCGAAGGTCTGGGATGAGTTTATTGCACTGAAAGAATCCGGTAAAGTGCAGAAGATAGGTTTTTCACTTTACACCCCTGAAGAATTAGAGCTCATTCTCAAGAATGGTTCTCCGTTTGACATAATCCAAGTGCCGTTCAATATCTTCGATAAGAAGTTCTTGCCATATATGAAGAAGCTTCACGAGAAGGGTGTTGAGATTCATGTTAGAAGTACCTTCTTGCAAGGATTGTTCTTTAAGGATAGAAATACTTTGCCAGAGAAACTCAAGTCAATGAAGAAGTATCTGCTACAGTTGGATGAGTTCTCAAAGAAGAGTGGGTTGAGTATATCTGAGATTGCTTTAAACTACAATCTCCAGAATCCTTATATTGACGGAGTCCTGATAGGTGTGGATAATGTAGAACAACTTCAGATGAACCTGAATTCTGTAAAGGACACGCTTATTGATATTGAAATCGAAGTAAAAGAACAAGTTTTATTAAACCCAGTTAATTGGAATTGATATGAAAGTATTAGCAATTACCCAGGCTCGTTATGGCTCAACACGCTTTCCTGCCAAAATATTAAAAGAGGTGAATGGAACCACTCTCTTAGAAATCCATTTAAGAAGAATTCTTCAGGCAAAAAACATCAACCAGTTGAAAATTGCTACCACCGATGAGGAAGGCTCTAAGTATATCATAGCAGTAGCAGATAAAGTTGGTGTGGGCTATCATAAAGGTTCTGTAGATGATGTTCTGTCACGTTTTTATGATACAGCAGCACCCGAAAAGCCGGATTATGTAATACGCCTTACTTCAGATTGCCCTCTGATTGATCCTAATGTGATTGATGCTGTTGTCACATATGCCATTGAACATCCGGAATATGACTATGTTCGTACGCAGGCGGCAAGTTTCCCGGATGGTCTTGATACAGAAGTGATGAAATTCTCTGCATTGGAGAAGGCTTTCAATGAGGCTACTCTCAAGTCAGAGCGTGAACACGTAACCGCTTACATCTGGAAAAATGGTTCAGCTGATGGTGGCACTATCTACAAGACCTATAATTTCCCGAATCCTGCTGGTAAATACAATGCGGATGATTATCGGATCACCATTGATGAACCCGAGGATTTTGAGGTAATAAAAGCCATCATTGAGAAACTTGGAATAGAAAAGGGTTGGAAGGATTATATCGGTTATCTGATTGAGCATAAGGAGCTGTATGCCATCAATAGCAAGTTTGCAAACAATGAAGGCTATGCCAAGTCCATTGCAAACGATGGTGTTTATGTAAAGAAATAAATCAAATAAATAAAATCATTATGGGAAAAGGTCAAGAGCTTTACAAAAAAGCTAAAACAATAATTCCTGGAGGAACATCCCTCCTTTCAAAACGTCCTGAGCAGTTGCTCCCTGAGAACTGGCCTGCTTACTATAGTAAGTCTAAAGGTTGTCATGTTTGGGATCTGGATGGTCGTGAGTATATTGACTGCGGTCTGATGGGCGTTGGTACCAACACTCTTGGTTATGCTCGTGAAGAAGTTGATGAGGCTGTTATGAAGGTCGTTCGTGACGGAAACTTAACTACTTTCAACTGCCCTGAAGAGGTTTATTTGGCAGAAAAAATTCTTCAGAACAACCCTTGGGCTGGTGGTGTACGTTATACCCGTGGCGGTGGCGAGGCAAATTCTATGTGCATCCGTATAGCCCGTGCATATAGCGGTAAGGATAAGATCGCAATTTGTGGTTATCATGGCTGGCACGACTGGTATGTGTCTGTGAACCTTGGAGAGAGAGATGCCCTTGCAGGTCACCTGCTGCCGGGTATTCCCACCAATGGTGTTCCTCGTGAACTCCGTGGTACGGCTATTCCTTTCCATTACAATGATTTTGATGAGATTGAGAATATCATCCGCAATACACCAGACCTCGCAGCTGTCAAGATGGAGGTATGTCGCAACTTCGGGCCTGCAGAGGGCTATCTGGAGCATATCCGCAATCTGTGTACCGAATATGGTGTAATCCTTATCTTTGATGAGTGTACCAGTGGGTTCCGTGAGACTTACTTTGGGCTTCACAAGAAATATGGTGTTTATCCTGATATGACCATCTATTCTAAGACAATGGGTAACGGTTATGTCATTGCTGCTGTCATTGGTAAAAAAGAAATTATGGATGCAGCTCAAGGTTCTTGGATTAGCTCTACTTTCTGGACTGACCGTATTGGACCGGCCGCAGCACTTGCAGCCCTTGACGTGATGGAGAAAACCAAATCTTGGGAATTCATTACCAAACAGGGTCTTAAGAATAAAGAGAATTGGCAGAAGCTGGCAGACAAGTATGGTCTGAAGATTAACCAGTGGGGCATTCCTCCTCTTGCCGGATATACTTTCGACTCTCCTAATGCACTCGCATACAAGACTTACGTTACTCAGGAGATGCTCAAGAAGGGTTACATTGCCGGTACCCTGATGTACACTTGCCTGGCACATACCGATGAGGTACTTGAGGATTATTTTCAGGCTCTCGATCCTATCTTTGACAAGATTCGCGACTTCGAGGATGGCGAAGATGTGATGAAGGCACTTGATGGACCTGTATGTCAGGCTGGATTTAAGAGACTCAATTAATTTTACTATTGCAGATGGCTAACTACAAATGTCTTAAGCAGCAAGAGTACATCTTAGGTGATTACTCTATTGTTCCTCTACGTTATGAGGATAGGTTTTCTATTATGAAGTGGCGTAATGAGCAGATATACCATTTGCGTCAGGCACGCCCACTTACAGAAGAAGACCAGCAACGCTATTTTGACAATGTGGTGGCCAAACTGTTTGACCAACCGAAGCCCGACCAGATACTCTTCTCCTACTTGGAGAAGGGTGTCTGTGTTGGCTATGGTGGCCTTGTCCATATCAATTGGATTGACAATAATGCGGAGATTTCCTTTATTATGGATACCCGCTTGGAGAAAGAGCATTTTGCTGAACATTGGAGCAACTATCTGACCATGCTCAAAGATTTAGCCTTCAATGACCTGGGACTGCATAAGATATATACCTACGCATTTGACTTACGTCCGCACCTGTACACAATGCTAGAGGCCAATGGTTTTTACCGTGAGGCAACTTACAAAGAGCATTGCTACTTCGATGGGCAATACAAGGATGTGGTGATACATTCCATCTTGAACAAAACCTATCAGGTCATAAACTATGTGGATTGCACCCATGAGCAGCATTTGGGTATTCTCAATCTGAGAAATCTTGATGATGTGCGTAAGTGGATGGTTAATCCGGAAGTGATTTCAGAAGAAAACCATTTCAAGTTTGTTGAAACATTGAAAGACAGTCCTAACAGATTGTACTTTGCAATATACAAGAGGGGAGAGTTGGTGGGCACTTACAACCTTACCAAAGAGGAAGAAGGAATATGGGAACGGGGAATTATCGCCAACCCTGAAACCCAAGGAAAAGGCGAGACAGAGCGGTGGGAACGCCAGATATTGGCAGACCTGTCCAATCATGGTATCAAGGCTCTGACAGCCAAAGTGAAACAGGATAATCCTAGATCTATCAAATATCACGAGAAGCTTGGATACCAGGAACAATCAAGAGACAACGAGTACATATATTATATACTGAATTTGTAATGAGTAAGACATTCATAGTGGCTGAGCTTTCTGCCAATCACGGTCATAAGCTAGAGGTTGCATTGGAGTCAGTCCGTGCTGCAAAAGATGCGGGTGCAGATGCTGTTAAAATACAGACCTATACTGCAGATACAATCACCTTGAATTGTGATGCTGATGATTTCAAGGTAAAGGGTACCTTGTGGGACGGTCGCACATTGTATGATCTCTATCAGGAAGCCTATACTCCTTGGGAATGGCATCGGGCAATCTTTGATGAGGCAAAGAAATGTGGATTAGTATGTTTCTCGACGCCCTTTGATAAGACTGCAGTTGATTTCTTGGAGGATCTTGGCAATCCTATCATGAAAATTGCCAGTTTTGAGATAACGGATATACCCCTTATTGAATATGCGGCCAAGAAAGGCAAGCCGATGGTAATATCAACGGGTATTGCCATGCCTGAGGATATTGAGCTTGCCGTGAAGACTTGCAAAGATTCGGGCAATAATGACATCACACTGCTTAAATGCACTTCTTCCTATCCTGCACCCATCGAGGATGCCAATCTGATGACAATGGAGGATATGAAAGATCGTTATGGCGTGAAGGTTGGTCTTTCTGACCATACAATGGGCTATGATGTGGCGGTTGCTGCGGTAGCTCTTGGTGCTACTCTCGTTGAGAAGCATTTTATTCTTGACCGTTCAATTGGCGGTCCCGATGCGGCTTTCTCAATGGAAATTGGGGAGTTTGCAGCTATGGTGAAGTCTATCAGGAATGTTGAGAAATCCATTGGTAAAGTGACTTATCCTGATGACCCTGCAAAGATAAAGGGACGTGAGTTTTGCCGATCTCTTTATGTTGCCGAGGATGTGAAAGCCGGTGATGTAATAACGGAGAAAAATGTGAAAAGCGTACGACCAGGCTATGGATTACATCCAAAGTATTTGCCAGAGGTTCTAGGAAAGCGGTTCGTGAAAGATTTCGAAAAGGGAGAAAGAATTTCCTTGAAGATGGTAGAATAAGAACCAAATCTCTTAATGTTTATTTGAAGGATATTTAATGTGATTTTTTAACAATGGTTTTGAAGAGAATCATCCTGATAACATTACTGATGTGGCCATTTTTATTATATGCCAGTGATGAAGAAGCATTGTGCATACATACAAAAGAAGGGTATCAAACGTTTTTCTTTTTCCAAAACAAACCAAAAGTAGTTATCAAGAATAATATACTTGAAATAACAACAAGTGACGAAACTGTAAAATATCCATTGGATGAGTCCACTTTAAAAAGTCGGACTTTCCGACTTTTTAAAGTGGACTCAGGTATAATATAATGAATGTCGGTACCGTTTTCAAAAACAAGGTTGTTTTTTATTTAGGTTCAAGATATCTTACCTATTTCATACAGTTTGTCACATCACTTGTGATAGCAGCAGAACTTGGCCCATATTATATGGGAATATGGGGCTTTATCCTGCTTTTGGTACAATATTTTCAGCAACTTCATTTTGGTATCGCCAATTCATTTAACGTCCTTTACGTCCAACATAGACAAAATCTGCAGGAGTGTAATAATTATATTGGCAATTCGTTGCTGTTAGTTAGTTATCTTGCTTTTTTTGTAATTGCTTTCTATTTATTCAACATTATATTTGGAATATCAGGTTTTGAAAAATTCAATGCTAGTCATTATATATTATGGGTATGCCTTATAGCAATACTTCAATATTTTGTTCAGTTCTTTACAAACTTGTTTCGAGTTAAGAATCAACTAAACAGGGTCACCTTTTGCCAGTCAATCATTGTCCTTTTAACTTTTGTATGTGTCTTTTTGTTTAAAGGTGAACAATTAATTATATCGCTTATTGCAAGCTATGTTGTTGGCAATCTATTATGCTTTTTAATTGCTTTCACTTCAGGGGCAATACCAAAACCTGGTAATATACAATTCAGAATATCATATCAAAGAGAAATAATACAAAAAGGATTATTCCTTTTTCTATATAACAGTTGTTTTTATTTTATTATAATCTCTATAAGAACCATTATAAGTGGCTTTTACACGGTCGAAGATTTTGGTTGTTTTACATTTTCTTTTACCCTTGCCCAAGCCATATTGCTGATTTTGGATTCTCTTTCATTTGTAATATTCCCAAAAGTGATAGGTAAACTGTCATCTGGAGACAATCAAGAGGCTAAATCTACAATAGTACTACTTCGATTATTATATATAACATCTGCACATTTTTTAATTTACGTTGCTTTGATTGCTTTCCCAATTGTCTTGCTTTTCTTACCAAAATACACGGATGCGTTAACATCTTTAAATTTGATTGCATTGACGGTACTTATGGGTACAAGTACATATGGATATCTTGAGTTGCTCATATCTAGAAATAAGGAGAAATTAGCCGCATGCCTTTCTGCATTGGCATTAATTATTAATTGTGCCATAGCTTTGTTCTTGGTGTTAGTTGTTAAAGTGCTTTACGATTTTGTCATTTTAGCGACAATGGTTACTTATGCTTTGTTTTCTGTATTGGTATTGAAAACATCCAGTAAACTACTTGAAAAGCGTTCTTTATTATCGGTTATAAAAGAAGTTATGCCAATGAGACTTTTTATCCCATATATAATTGCGGCCATTATTTCTTTGTTGCAATTACAGACATATTATTTTGTTGTTATTCCGCTTGTTGTTTTTTGTGTTCTTAATCTGAAAACTTTTGGTACAATAATAGGTACGGTGAAAAAAATATTATATGAACCGGAAATAGTAAACTTAAAATGAAGAATTTATTTATTTGTCATAGACCATATCATATTTTGAGGAGTGCAGACGTCATATTTAAAAACTATTTGCAAGGTGATAATCAGAATGTCTTGATAGATTTTAATGTTATAAATGTTAATACTAATAATTATCAAGACAATCAACCGACTTCAGTTCTTGACAAGTATTTCTCAAAAGCAATTCACTTGTCAAGAAGTGATGAAGTGAGTATATGGGATTTGAAAAGATTCAGACATTATTATAATGAGAAGATAAGTTATTATAAAAGTTACGTAGAAGAATTATCCGATTTTGATAACCTCTTTTTTTTTAGTGACTTAGAAAAGCCTGTTGAGATCCTTGTCGGATTGTTGAAGGAGAAAAAGAGCCGTGGGGCAGAGATTACTATAATTGATGAGGGATGTGCCGCTTATTATAGGGCACGTCCGTATTGGAAATCAATTTTAAAATCTGTTGTTGTTTTTTGCGGCAGGTTTAAATATCTTAACCACTCCGCTAATTATGGGCAGTCTTTACTTTATACCTCTGCAATGGCTACATTTCCGGAGTTGTGTGTCTTTAGGAAGGTACCAATTACTAAAATGTTGCCATTAGATAATGATTATCTAAATGAAGTTTTATCGATTAGCAACCTTCCAATAAACATTAACGAGAAATACATAATATATCTTTCTACTGTAATCGACATAGAATTTCGCGTTTTACCTGAGATGGAATTTGATGCTTTGAAGAAGATGATTACTATTGCAGAGAAATATAATTTCCATTTCTATATAAAGCCCCATCCAATACAAGATGTAACATATTATAAAAAGGATCCCTCTCTGAGAGATCACGTAATTAATACTCAGTTACCGGCGGAAGTGTTTTTTTCTGAAAATGCTATAATTGCGTCGGTCGGTTCTTCTTCATTAATTAATGCGAAGGTACAAGGTGTTCGGTCTATTGAACTTTCAAAATTGTTTAAGATTGACACGGGACTGCCCTCATTCGGCGTTTTTTCTCCTTCTGATATAACTGAATATGAGCAATATGTTAACGGTAAGAGCACAGTAGCTGATTAAAGACAATTAATAGTATTTTTTACAAATTGAATGGAAAAGAGAATAATTATATATTTGTGTTTGGTATATATAATCCATCTGTTTGCTCTTGGAAATGCATCTTTGGCAGCATTATATGGTATTTTATTGCTGCCTATAATGGTCGGTAAAGATGTTGTCATAAACAAGGGATTGGCGATGCGTTTTCTCTTGCTATTTCTTATTAATGTTTTGTTGATTCCGATTATTGGAGTGAATTGGCGTGAAATGGCACTTCTAATGTGGTTTTTACTATTACTGCTCTTTTTCGATACTAATAAAATTCAAGTTGAATCATTTGTTAAATTTATCAATTATTCCTATCTTTTTTATTTGTTCTTGTCGGTATTAGTTACTCTTCATATTGTTGTTCCCGATTTTTCAGATGAGTTGAATCAATTTGATGTAGATGTTGGTAATTCAACAATGGCGACACTTGTTGGGTATAATGGAACGACAGCAGGAATTGATTCGTATTCTGCAATAATTTTTCTCGTGAATTTGTTGTTTTCAAAAGGGATGACGAGGGTCTGCTTTGTACCAGTTTCACTGATTGCGATACTATTAACATTTCGTTTTACTCCTCTTGTTTCACTTGCTTTTGCGTTAGTAGTGTTAATTATAAAAAACACGAAGTTGTTGACTTTATATAAAATGGGAATCGCAGCATTCTGCTTGTTCAGTTTTTTTATTCCTTTGTTATATGTAAATGATTTTGACTTTTTGGATGAAATTACTCATTCAAGGGCTAAAATATGGATTGAGTATTGGATAATTTGGGAACAATCAGGACTTGGTGAAATGTTGTTTGGAATCCGACAACAGCATCTGCCAGAAATTGTTTTTACTCAGTGGCAAGGTTGGTTCTCGAACCCTCATTCTTCTTATATGAGAATTTTTTTGTTTTGGGGCGTTTTAATATATATATTGTTCTCTTATTATCTGATTACCAATTTGTTAAAACGACATGGTAATAAGGTGCTTTCTGTTTTGTCTTTAATAATGGTTTGCGGCATTACGAATTTCAATATATTATGGAACGAAAACCCAATATATATTCTGTCATTTGTCTTTTTTTCAAGCTTGTATAAATGGGATGATTTTAATTGTCTGGAATGTGAATTAAATGCTGATGACGAGAATGTGAATTGACAGAAAACAATAGCCATACGATGTGTTATGAGTATTTTAAATTGACGGGTGGTGGGGGCATTTATTCTCAGACTATCACTCTGCTTCGCTTTCCATTAGCTGTATTAATATTGCTCTTGCATTCTTCCTTCGAGCATGAATTACGCAATGGCGTATCAATTTTCGAGGGATGGGAAGCTCCAATATATCATCATATAGATTTTCTTTTTGTCCAGAATATCTGTAATATAGCAGTACCTTTGTTTTTCCTGATATCAGGTTTCTTGTTTTTTGTCAAAGATGATGCTTTTACCTTTGATAAGTATAAGACAAAGTTGCGCAAGAAATTTAAATCGTTATTTATTCCATATATTTTTTGGAATATTATAATCCTTTTGTTATATATAGTAGTACAAAATGTAGCGCCCTCAATGAACTCTGGAAGAAATAAACTTATTGCAGAGTATACATTTCAAGATTTTATCATGTCATTTTGGTCAATGAGCTATGTTAATGAAGGCGGTGTTAGTGGACCGATTGACAGCCCGTTATGGTTCATTCGTGATTTAATGGTTATGATGGTTGTTTCTCCCATTTTTTATTGCCTAATAAGGAAGTTGAAGATGGTAGTTCCCATATTGTTAGCAATAGCATATGTCTTAGGTGTTAATACTGGCATCCAAGGCTTTAGTATGGCAGCTATAGCTTTCTTCACGATTGGGGCTTATTTTGGGATTGCAAAACTTAATTTCGTAAAAATGTCTGGGTCACTGTTAAAATTCATAGGTGTGATATATGTAACATTATTAATGGGTATTGTTATGTTTATGGGGAACAACAACGAACAAACATCTATTATACGGTTGGGTGTCTTTATCGGAGTATTTATGGCTATAGGAATTGCTTCGTACTTGGTAGAACGGCACTCATTTAAAATAAGCGCATTTTTAACAGGTAGTACGTTCTTCATTTTTGCAAGTCATAGTGAAATCCTAAAAATATCAATACGTTTAACTTCAAGAATTGGAATTGAGTCAGATTTGTTTTATTGTTTAGCATACTTTATTTGCCCAATGATAACGTTGATAATATTACTTTATGTTTATAGGGTTTTAACGAAGACTATGCCTAGAGTTGCTAGTGTGCTATGTGGAGGAAGATGAATTATATAATGTCTTTTGGGGCTCATTTGATAAGAGTGAATATTTGGAGAACAATTGCTGCAAATTTTATAAATCTCAAATGGAAAGATGCCGTAAAATTTCCTATTGTGGTTTGTCGAGGGTCTAAGTTTAAGACATCCGTAGGTGGGGTGATTTTTAATTGTCCAATTAGGTTTGGCTTGTTAAGAGTTGGTTCTCGTAGTGCTAGGATTGTTGATTGTCGTTATGAAAGAACGATAATTCATAATGAGGGAAAAATATTTGTTAATGGATATACTTGGATAGGAGTCGGTTGTAGGATCAATGTCTACAAAGAGGCAGAATTACATATAGGTAATAACTTTAAGGTAACAGGCAGGACAACGATTATGTGTCGTAAGATGATTACTATTGGTGCAGATTGTCTTTTCTCATGGGATATACAATTAATGGACTCAGATTTCCATAAAATATATGATGAGAATGACACACAGATTAATTTTGACAAAGGGATATTGATAGGTGATCATGTTTGGATTGGTGCTCGTAGTACAGTATTAAAAGGTGCTCAAATCCCTACTAATAGCATCGTTGCCGCAGGCAGTCTTTTCTCTGGTTGTAAAAATGACGAAAACTGCATATATGCAGGACAAGGAAAGACTTTGAAGATTGTGAAAGATAATGTCTGGTGGTCAGATATGTGAAATTTAAGTTCATTAGCCAAAATCAAATGTAGATACTATGAGAATAGGAATTAGTGGATATGTAGGTAACCGTCTGACTGGTATAGGTCGTGTGCTGATAGCTGTTTTGAACGAATTAGCGCAGCAACATCCAGAAGACGAATATATCATATTTAGAAATATTGATTTTAAGGAATATGATTGTTTGAATCATTTTTCGAATGTGAAGTTGATAGACGTTCCTTACACAAAGGAATCAACTGTTAAGAATATTTGGTGGCATCAGTTGCTTTTTCAAAAACTGTTAAAACAGAATAAATGTGACTTGGCATACATTCCAAACTTTACTCTGTTGCTGTGGAAGATTGTGCCAACGATAGTAACGATTCATGATTTGATAGAATATAACGTTCCTGATAAATTCTCGAAAGCTCGGATGCTATATAGGAAAGGCATTTGTGATCCTTTAATGGCAAAACGTAGTGACCATATTCTGACAGTATCACAGTCATCATACAATGATATTGTAAAGTATCTGGGGGTAAAACAAGAGAAAATAACCCTGACTCTTAATGCAACAGACAAGACGATATTTAGGAAATATCCACCGGATGAGATCAATGCCGCCATTTCTGATTATCAGTTAAAAAATAAAGAATACCTTTTGTTTGTTGGTACAATTGACTATCCAGGAAAAAACATAAAAACGGTTATAGAAGCATTCTTTAATCTCCGTGGTAAAGGAGAGCTAAAAGGAAAGAAACTAGTGATAATTGGTAAGAATGGTTTTAACTCACAAGTTATATATGACTACGTAAATGCATCTGCATTTAAAAAAGATGTCGTTTTTACAGGTTATTTAAAAGATGAGGATCTCCCAAAGTATTATGCGGGGGCAGCTATTATGCTTTATCTCTCTTTCTTTGAAGGATTTGGACTACCTGTATTGGAAGCAATGTCGTGCGGAACGCCCGTGATATGCTCTAATACATCTTGTTTTCCTGAGATTGTAGAAGAGTTAGACGTAATGGTTTCTCCAACCGATGTAAAAGCAACTGAAGAAAAGATAACAAAGATACTTTCAGATAAGGAGTTTTACAGACATTTGTCGCAGCAATGCTTTGAAAAATCCCAAAAGTATTCGTGGAAGGAATCTGCAAGAGTATATCATGATGCTTTTGAAAGGTTGCTTTGCAGATAAAGTGGTAACTTTTTGTTGAATGATAGTTGGGTTTTCCCCAAAAGCTATCTTAGCAAATATAGAATAAGTCAAGACTAAAAAGTAATTGATGGAGGAATAATCAATTATGGCAGAGAAGAAGTTGAATGGTACTGTTATTGTGACATATCGTTGCAATGCTCGTTGCTCTATGTGTAACCGATACAAGGCACCGTCAAAGGCAGAAGAAGAAATTACGATAGAAACAATTAAGAAACTGCCGAAGATGTATTTCACAAACATCACAGGTGGAGAACCTTTCATTAGGACAGATCTCAAGGTTATTGTCAGGGAACTGTATAAGAAAAGTGACCGAATTGTTATATCTACTAATGGCTTTTTTACAGATCGTATCATTGACCTATGCAAGGAGTTTCCTCAGATAGGCATCCGCATTTCTATTGAGGGCTTGGAGGACACGAATAATGAGATTCGAGGGCTTAATGACGGCTATCAGCGAGGCTACTCCACATTGAAGAAGCTGTGTGAGATGGGCATGGAAGATGTCGGTTTTGGTATGACCGTACAGGACAAGAATGCACCTGACCTAGTTCCCCTCTACAATATTTCTAACGAGATGGGTATGGAGTTCGCTACGGCATCGTTACACAACTCATTCTATTTCGTGGAGGCTAAGAACGTTATCAAGGACCGTCCTATGGTGGCCAAAAATTTTGAGAACCTTGTGAACGAATTGTTGAAGAGCAACTCTCCCAAGAAATGGTTCAGGGCTTACTTTAACCATGGCTTGATAAACTACATTTATAGCCAGAAACGACTTCTACCCTGTGACATGTCGTTTGACACGTTCTTTATTGATCCGTACGGCGATGTTATGCCCTGTAATGGAACGAAGGATAAGGAGGTGATGGGAAATTTGAACCGTCAGTCGTGGGATGAGTTATGGAATTCGCCTGAGGCAGAGCAGGTGCGTAAGAAAGTACGTAACTGTAATCGTAACTGTTGGATGATCGGCTCTGTGTCTCCTGCTATGCATAAGTATATTAAGACACCAGCTTTGTGGGTGTTCAAACATAAGCTGAAATCAATGCTTGGCATGAGGTATTCCATGTATGAGCTGCCAATTTGTTGCCAATATCGTGATGGAAAGGTAAGCAAGGAGGATCTTGACCGCTTGTCGACGTGTGATATGAATGCTGTTATTTCCAACGGTCTTTCTGAAGATTCGAAAGAAGCCCTGAAAGGCAGGCGTGGGGAGGATATTGTCAATGCCGATGTAGAGAGTCAGGGCTACGAAGGGACTATAGCTGAAACTAACAAAAAGATTGATATTCAGTGAGAATATTTGTTACGGGTACAAGAGGGATACCCAATGTCATGGGTGGTGTGGAGACACACTGTGAGGAGCTTTTTCCGAGGATTGCCGCTATGGGCTATGACGTGACTGTCGCCAGAAGAAAAAGCTATGTTCATGATGCCCTAACGGAATGGCATGGCGTGAAACTTGTTGACCTTGAGACACCCAGGAAGAAGTCGTTTGAAGCCATCATCCATACTTTAAAAGCAATTTTGCTGGCTAAACGACAAAGGGCAGATGTTGTACACATTCATGCTATTGGTCCGGCCTTGCTTGTTCCTTTTGCCAAGATGCTTGGTATGAAGGTGGTGTTCACACACCATGGCCCAGATTATGATCGTGACAAGTGGGGCTATGCTGCAAAGACGATGCTCAAGCTGGGTGAGAGAATGGGATGCCGTTTTGCTGATCATGTCATTGTGATTAGCGATGTTATTAGGAATCTTATTGCAGAACGCCACGGAAGGACACATAACGTACACCTTATATATAATGGCGTGCCAGTTCCCGATTTTTGTGACTCTGCAGACTATTTTGATCAATTGGGCATTGAAAAAGGGAAGTACATATTGGGAATGTGCCGCTTTGTGCCAGAAAAACACTTGCATGATTTGGTGGAAGCATTTGTGATTCTGAGGAAAGAGAATCGTATACCAGAGAATATCCGCCTGGTGTTGGCTGGTGATTCTGACTTTGAAGATGATTATTCAAGAAACCTTAAACAGAAAGCTAAGGAGAACAATGTTGTTCTTACTGGTTTCGTGAGGGGAAAAAGGTTACATGCACTGTTGAATAATGCAATATGTTTTTCATTGCCTTCGTCGCATGAAGGACTCCCTATAGCATTACTTGAGGCAATGAGCTACAAACTGCCCGTTGTCACTTCTGCAATTTCTGCAAACCTTGAGGTTGGCCTTGATGCTGGATGTTACCATGCTGTAGGTGATGTGAAGTCATTGGCATGTAAAATAGAGCAGATTGCAAATGCACCATTAAATAGAATAAATTACCATATGAGCAAATACAACTGGGATGCTATAGCAGAACAAGTAGCCCAGGTTTATCAAACAATGTCCTCATGTTGACAGATGATTTTTTCCAGTTGTTGCGCTATTCACTTGGTGTAACTGAGAATTACCCCGAAATGATGGATGAGGGGTGGCAGAATATGTATGACACAGCGAAGAAACAGTCTCTTTTGGGGATTGTCCTTCATGGCATCATTAAACTTCCTTCAGATTGCCAGCCGCCAAGAAAGATCAAGCTAAACTGGATTATGCAGGGAGACAAGATTGCTACGAACAATGCCAATGTTGACAAGGTTGCCGTTAAAGTCTCTGAAGCCTTTGGAAAGAAAAAGAGTAGATGTTGCATTTTGAAGGGTCAGGGGAATGCAATGATGTACCCTCAGCCAAAGCTACGCATGCCAGGCGATGTGGACATCTGGGTGTTGGCCTCTCCAAAGAAGGTTATTTCTTTTGCTAGAAAGAGTATGCCTACAGCAAAAGCTGAATATCACCATATTGATTTCTGTCCCGTAAATGGTATTCATGTTGAACTACACTATCGTCCGTCTTTCATGAACAATCTCATTTGTAATTACCGATTGCAGAAGTGGTTCAGCGAGAAAGTGGTTGAACAATGTTCGAATTACGTAGAACTGGCTGATGGGGTGGGGAAGATACCTGTACCAACAGACAGTTTTAACCGCATATTCCAGATGGCACATATTTCAAACCATGTGATGCATGAAGGAATCGGT
>Ga0247609_10000164_pt1 | contig 96245 bp, 85 predicted proteins | sample 172DNAGHGlowgp2_FD_193487 | JGI IMG/M metagenome (GOLD analysis project Ga0247609, IMG submission 193487) | Sheep rumen microbial communities from Palmerston North, Manawatu-Wanganui, New Zealand - 1728 DNA GHGlow gp2 | ecosystem: Host-associated > Mammals > Digestive system > Stomach > Rumen ...
TGAACAATGTTCGAATTACGTAGAACTGGCTGATGGGGTGGGGAAGATACCTGTACCAACAGACAGTTTTAACCGCATATTCCAGATGGCACATATTTCAAACCATGTGATGCATGAAGGAATCGGTCTTCGGCAGCTGTTAGACTATTATTTCCTGCTACAGCGTGGCTTTTCTGCTGACGAACGGCAGGCAGATGAACGGCTGCTAAGGCGCTTTGGACTTTATAAGGTGGCATCGGCGGTGATGTATGTTCTAAAAGAGGTGTTTGGCTTGGCTGATGACAAGATGATTGTTGCACCGGATGATAAGCGTGGGCGTTTCCTCTTGGATGAGATATTGCTTTCTGGCAATTTCGGAAAGTATGACGAGCGTCTGAAGAATAGTAAGAGTCAGACTTCGAAGAATGTGCAGCGGCTAAAGCGTGACCTCCGTTTTATGCGCTATTTCCCTTCAGAGTGTCTATGGGAGCCGGTGTTCCGTTGGTATCATTTCTTCTGGCGGCTGAGATATAACTAATGAAAAGTGGATTGTTGAATAGCTGATGAAAAGCATGGCGTTGCATAACTGGCTCAAACCGGCCGTCCCGCCGTTTCCCCAGGGGCTCCAAGGGTAGTGTTGGGGTCCCCCCCTCATGGCCCCCCTTATATAGGGGGCCTATAGAGGGGGGTACACTACCCTTGGAGCCCCTGGGGAATTGCCGCAACGGTGAGCAGCAACGCAGTTGCAAATTTACGACAGCAGCCAATCCCGGTGTCGCACATTGCCCACTTTTCAATGACAAATTACGAAAATATAACATATTTAACCTTCTTAAACGGTGAAAATGGGCAAAACAGCCTCAAAACTTGACTTTTTCATTGTACCGGAATGTCCAATAAATTTATAGCATTTAACGCCTCCAAACGACCCGAATGGAGGCTCCAAACGACCTGAAAGGAGGCTACATGCTGTAACAATAAAACGTTATGAGAAATAACAATAACACAAATAATCTTATTAAGTGGGTGGTCATCGGCATTGATTTCCTGATACTGAATGTGCTGGTGGTCTTATTCCTGCAGTACTATCCTGATGTGTCGAATTGGGGTAGGACGCGTATTCAGGTGTTTTGGCTGATGAGTAACCTGGGTATGGTGATGAGCCAATACCGGTTCTCGACAATCATTCACCAGCGTATGGTGACAGCTACCGACATGCTGCAACGGGTTATTATGCTGGTCATGACACAGACTGCCCTAACATTTCTGATGCTGAAGATTATTGATCTTCGCAGACAAGTGGGCTGGCCATTGGCTGGCATAGGAGCTTGCTTGTTGGTGCTGCTGATTATCTCGCGCATTATGGAACGCAGGGCGGTGAAGCGTTACCGCATGGCGGGCGGCAATACGCGTATGGCGACTCTGGTAGGCTCTGACAAGGAACTGCAGAATGTGTATGAACGGATGGTGAGCGACCCGACAACGGGTTACAAGGTGCTGGGCTATTATGCGGATGAAAAGCCGGAGGGTAGTCTGGAGGGACTCACCAGAATGGGCTCGCTACAGGAACTGCTGAAGAGAATGGATGAAGGTCGGGAAGTGGAAGTGGGCGATGAACTGTATGTCTGCCTCTCGCGCCGTGACCATGAGACGGTGAAACGGCTGTCGATGTACTGCGACCTGCATGTGGTACGCTTCTTCTATGTGCCGATGTCGGTGGAGTCGCTGGGCATCAGTCTGAAGCGGGAGATGATGGACGACATCGAGGTGTACACTTCTTACGAAAACCCGCTGCAGAACCCAGTGAACAGACTTATGAAGCGTGCGTTTGATGTGGCATTTTCGGCGCTGTTGCTACTGTGTATGCTTCCTTTCTTCCCGATTGTAGCACTGATTATCAAATGGCAGAGTCCGGGGCCAATTTTCTTCAAGCAGTTACGGACAGGACTGGACGGAAAGGAGTTCTGGATGTACAAGTTCCGGTCTATGCATGTCAACAAGGATGCTGACAGGGTGCAGGCCACGGCTGATGATCCGCGTAAATATGCTTTTGGTAACTTCATGCGGAAGGCGAACATTGATGAGCTGCCACAGTTCTGGAACGTGCTGATGGGCGACATGTCGATAGTGGGACCAAGGCCGCACATGCTGGCTCATACGGAGATGTACTCGCAGTTGATAGGTAAGTATATGGTGCGCCACTTTGTGAAGCCCGGTGTAACGGGTTGGGCGCAGGTGACGGGTTTCCGTGGTGAGACGCGTGAACTCTGGCAGATGGAGGAGCGTGTGAAACGTGACATCTGGTATATGGAAAACTGGAACTTCTGGCTCGACCTGCATATCATCTGGATGACGGCGAAGACCGTTTTTGTTCATGATAAGAATGCATATTGAAAAAAATTAAATATAAAAAAGATGAAAAGTAAAAGTCTATTGTTAACAGTGGTTATGCTGTTGCTGTTCAGCGGACCGCTGATGGCTCAGATGATGAGCGATACCCAGGTGGCTGAGTTTATAAAAAAAGAACTAAACGCAGGAACATCGCAGTCGCAGGTGGTTACTAAATTGGTGCAGAAGGGAGTGACTGTTGAACAGATTCGCAGAGTACGTGCCCAATATAGTAAACAGCTCCGGAGCCGAGGATTAAGTGGTAATGCGGATGCCGCCGAACAAGAGCTTGGCGCAAGACTCCGTTCTAACAACAGTGAAGCAAAACAGAATCTGACATCGGGAAAGTCGGGTACCACAGATGAAGCTAACGAAGATGCTGATATAAGATATGCCGAAATTCAACAGAACGTGGCAGACTATGTACGCGAAAATAGTACTGAACTGGATCGGAAAAAGGTGTTTGGACGCGATATCTTCAATAATAAATTGCTATCGTTTGAACCCAACATGAATATAGCTACTCCGCAGAGTTATGTCATTGGTCCTGGCGACGTACTTGTAATAGATATTTATGGCGCTTCGCAGAAGACATTCCAGTTAACAGTCTCACCGGAGGGTGCAGTTAATGTTCCTGGTTATGGTCCAGTGCAAGTGAGCGGTTTGACGGTCGCTGCTGCACAGAATAAGGTGCGTGGCAGTGTCGGTGCGCGATATAGTAGTTCAGCAGTGAAACTTTCGGTAGGGCAGACCAGAACTATTCTGGTAAGCGTAATGGGTGAGGTAAAGGTGCCAGGAACGTATCATCTGAGTGCCTTTGCGTCAGTATTTCATGCTCTTTATATGGCTGGGGGAATTAACGAACTGGGTACTCTGCGTAATATCCACGTATTCCGCAACGGACATCTGGTGACAACAGTCGACGTGTATGAATACATTCTGCACGGCCGGCTTGCTGGAAACATACGGCTTCAGGAGGGTGATGTTATTCAGGTAGGAACTTACGATTGTCTGGTGGGGGCTTCTGGAAATGTGAAGCGCCCAATGTTCTATGAGATGCGTAAAACGGAGAGTGTTGCTACTTTGCTGGAGTATGCTGGCGGCCTGACAGGTGACGCTTATCAAAAGAGCGTTAGGCTGACTCGCCATCATGGTGAAAAGTATGGGGTGTTTAATATAGGTGAGTTTGAACAGGCGACTTTCCACCTGGTTGATGGTGACATTGTGGAAGTGGGCAGCATGCTGAACCGCTATGAGTCAGTAGCGGAGGTGCAGGGGGCTGTGTTCCGCCCCGGACTGTATCAGATTGGCGATAAGGTAACGACCATACGCGGGCTGATAGAACATGCTGACGGCCTGACCGAAGATGCTTTTACGGGTCATGCTGTACTGAAACGCCTGCGGGCAGACCGTTCCTTAGAGGTGATTCCAGTTGATGTGGCTGCGATTATGGCAGGCAGAGTGGCTGATATTCCTTTGGCAAACGAAGATGTACTTTTCATTCCGACTCAGGCAGAACTGATTAGCAATAGAACAGTAACCATCAATGGAGAGGTGCTGTCACCGGGCGATTATCAATGGGCTGCGAACATGACCATTGAGGACCTGGTGATGCAGGCTGGCGGACTGACGGATGCAGCCTCGGTGGCAAAAGTTGACGTGTCACGCCGACTGGTTGACCCCAAGGCCACAGAGGCTCGGAGTGAGTTTGCTCAGACTTTTTCTTTTGCACTGAAGGATGGATTCGTGATTGACGGTAAACCGGGCTTTACGCTGGAGCCTTACGATATTGTACAGGTGCGCCGCAGTCCGGGCTTCTTCGAGCCCAGGCAGGTTTTCGTGGAGGGGGAGGTGACTTTCGGTGGAAGCTATACCCTGGAGAAGAAGAACCAGCGGCTGAGCGATTTGATCCATGCTGCCGGTGGTGTGACGAAGGATGCCTATGTAGAGGGTGCCCGACTGGAACGCCGGATGAACGAAATGGAGCGTGTCCGCAGAGACATGGCCCTAAAGACAGCGGAAATGAGTAAAGATGATAAAGACTCGGTTTCGCTTGAAAAGTTGGAAACAAGTAATATATACACTGTGGGCATCAGGCTTGACGAGGCACTGAAACATCCAGGCAGTGATGCAGATATTGTGTTGAGAGAAGGTGATAAACTGATTATTCCTGAGTATGAGGGAACGGTGAAAATCAGTGGCGACGTTATGTTTGCCAATACGGTGGCGTTCACAGGTGATAAAAACTACAAGTGGTATGTTCGCCAGGCTGGTGGCTTCGGACAGAGGGCCAAGAAGTCGAAGACGTATGTTATCTATCCGAATGGTACGATGGCCATGGCAAAGAGCGGTACAAGAATTTCTCCAGGCTGTGAAATCGTGGTGCCATCGAAACCTAAGAAGGAGGCTATGACCCCTGCCCAGTGGCTTGGGATTGGAACTGGTCTTGCAAGTATGGCTTCGACGATTGCCATGGTGATAGTTTATCTGACGAAGTAAGGTCTGGTGGTAAAGTACACCCCCACCAAAATCGACAGCGACAATGGTAGTACCACTGTCGCTGTCGATTTATTATATTAGTGCTTACACTTGGGGCAGGTTTTCTTGCACTTATGCGGACTACAACTTAATAGAACAGCATAGAGAGCAGATAAGCCACGATGGTGGAGGTGAAGACACAAATGAGTCCGGGCATCATGAACGAGTGGTTCAGCAGGTACTTGCCAATAACGGTGGTGCCGGAGCGGTCGAAGTTGACAGTGGCAATATCCGAGGGGTAGTTGGGGATAAAGAAGTAACCGTAGACCGAAGGCAGTACGCCGAGGAGCACGGGACCGGAGATGCCCAGCGAGTAGGCCAGGGGCAGCATGGCCACGACGACGGCACCCTGAGAGTTGATGAGCACCGAGACGAGGAAGAACACCAGGGCGATAGACCAGGGATAGGCGCTGACGACATCGGCCAGCATGAGTTTCATCTCGCCGAGGTAGTTGGAGAAGTAGGTGTCGGCGAGCCAGGCGATGCCGTAGATGGCGACGACGGCCACCATGCCCGACTGCCAGACGGGACCGGCCACGGCCTTCTTAGGAGCAGCCTTGCAGAAGATAATCATCAGGGCGGCGGCGCTGATCATGACAATCTGGATGACGAGGTTCATGGCCAGCGGTTTCTGGAAGTATTCGGTCATACCCTCTACCTGCAGGTTGGCCTTCACCAGTTGGTCGGCGGTGACGCTGAGGACGGGATTGATGTTCAGCGGGTCTACGCCCTTGATGGCCCGAAGGGTGTCGTAGTGGGGCAGCATATCTTGGAAGATAGCGAAGAAGACGATGACGGCGAGGGCGCCGAGGAAAATGAACACGGCATTCTTTGCCGACTGCGGAATCTCCTTGTCGAGGGTGGTAGCACCGCTGCCGTAGATGTAGTTATACTGTGCGGGGTCCTTGATCTTGGCCTGGAACGCGGGGTCCTTGTCGAGGTCGAGGCCGCGGTGGTAACTGGCAGCAGCGGCAGCCATCAGACCGCAGATGCAGGCAGGGATAGACACCATGAGCACCTGGGGGATGGTGATGTCGAAGTGGTTGGCATTGGAGATGCTGACGAAGGCCACGACGGCGGCAGCGATGGGCGAGCAGGTGATGCCCACCTGAGAGGCGATGGAGGCCACGCCACAGGGGCGCTCAGGACGGATGCCTTTCTTTAACGCGATGTCGCAAATGATTGGCATCAAGGTATATACCACATGGCCAGTGCCTACGAGCACCGTCAGGAAGAACGTGCAGAGGGGGGCCAGGAACGTGATACGGTCAGGATGCTTGCGCAGCAGTTTCTCGGCTATCTGTATGAGCCAGTCCATGCCACCCGAAGCCTGCATGATGCCGGCGCAGGTGACGGCTGCGATGATGATGTAGATAACATCGGTTGGGGGACTGCCGGGCTTGAGACCGAAACCGAAGACGAGGATAGCGAGGCCGATGCCCGAGATGGCACCGAGGGCCAGCGAACCGTAGCGCGAGCCCACCCAGAGTGCACCAAGTACGATACACAACTGGATAATCATTGTAAAGGTAATCATAGATTGTAATATTTAAGGGGTTTGTTATGTTATTTCCGGTTTTAGTTACGTTTTTCCTTGATGATGCCGTGACGGTAGGCATGGAGCAGTTGTTTCAGGTCGGTGACCTGCTCGCGCAGTTCGGCACCCTTGTCGGTGTCGGCCACGAGCATGCGGTGGGCCGACATCTCCACAATCTGCATGGTCGACTTGATGTCGGTGCCGCGCAGGATGGCGTCCTTGGTTGACGTGAACGGCTCGTGCTGGACGAGCTGGAAGCCGCGGCTGTGGTAGATGAGGGTGTAGCCGGCAATGCCCGTCTCGTTGTGGTAGGCCTCGGAGAAGCCGCCGTCGATGACCATGAGCCGTCCGCCGGCCTTGATGGGGTTCTCGCCCTTGGAGGCATGGACGGGCACGTGGCCGTTGATGATATGGCGGTTCTGGCCGCTGACCCCGAAGGCGTCGAGGATGCGGTCGCACACCTCGGCATCGTCGCGCAGGCGGAAGTAGGCGCCCTTCTCCTCCTTGTAGGTGTCCTTGTCGGTGAGGAAGTAGCGCTCGAAGGTAGCCATCTTCGACTTGTCGAACAGCGGTGAGTCCTTGCCGCACCACAGGTAGAGGAAATAGTCGCGGGCGTAGGCCTTGGTGTCGGGGTCGGTATCGTTCTCGAAGGCTGCCCGCACCAGTTGTCCGATATACGACATGAGTTCCTTGCCGCGGAACTGCTGGCCCATGATGTCGACATCCTTCAGCGACCCGTCCTCATTGAGGGGCACCGAGGCATGGAACAGCAGATTGGAGTTGCAGATGGTGTACATACAGCCGTGGCTGAGGATGGTGCGGATGTGCTTGCGCAACTTCTCGCTGACGCGGAACGAGTGGTGCAGTTTCTGCATGAGTGCCTCCTCCTCGGCCGTCATCTGCAGGCAGCCGGTGGGGAAGTTGCAGGAGTTCATGGCATACTCCCGGCCACCGATGGTGCAGACCTGCCGTTGCTGGTCGACGCTCTCTATGAGGCAGCGGTCCTCCATCTGCCATTCCGGACGGCGGTGGAAGATGCGTGCCTCCTCCTTAAACTGTATGATGCTGATGGCCTTGTGCATCTTAGCCGTCAGTTGCAGCGTCTTCTCGTCCATCTTGTTGCCTTTCAGCAGTTTGGGGATGAACGGCGTGCAGGGGTCGTCGCCGTAGGTCTCGAGGGCAAAGGTTGCCAGGGGCACGAGGTTGATGCCGTAGCCGTCCTCAAGGGTGGCCAGGTTGGCATAGCGCAGCGACAGGCGCAGCACGTTGCAGATGCAGGCGTCGTTGCCGGCAGCTGCTCCCATCCATAGGATATCGTGGTTGCCCCACTGGATATCCCAGGAGTTGTAGTGGCGCATGACGTCGAGGATGATATGGGCGCCGGGGCCGCGGTCGTAGATGTCGCCGAGGATGTGCAGCTGGTCGATGGCCAGCCGCTGGATGACCTTGCTGATGGCGCAGATGAAGTCGTCGGCGCGGCCTGTGGAGATGATGGTGTCGACAATGACGGCGACGTAGGCAGCCTTGTCCTGGTCGTCGGTACGCTCATGCAGCAGTTCCTCGATGATGTAGGAGAACTCCTCAGGCAGCGACTTACGTACCTTGGAGCGCGTGTACTTCGACGACACGTCGCGGCACACCTTGACCAGTTGGTGGATGGTGATGTGATACCAGTCGTCGATGTCCTGCTCGACGGCCTTCACCAGTTCCAGTTTCTGCTCGGGGTAGTAGATGAGCGTGCAGAGTTCCTTCTTCTCCGACTCGCGGATGCTGTTGCCGAAGATTTCGCCCACCTTGCGCTTGATGTTGCCTGAGGCATTCTTCAGAACGTGCTCGAAGGCCTCGTTCTCGCCGTGGATGTCGGCCAGGAAGTGCTCCGTACCCTTGGGCAGGTTCATGATAGCCTCGAGGTTGATGATTTCCTTGGCAGCATCGGCAACCGTAGGGAACGACTGCGAGAGCAGGTTCAGGTAATGCATGTCTGTTGTGTTCATATTCTTAGATGGTTGTTAAGTAGGTTTCGTATTTTCTGGGTACCACGGTCGTTGAGCGGTTCGGCGGGCAGGAAGCCTTCGTCGAGGGCCGTCACCTCGGTGAGCACCTGGAGCAGACGGCGGAAGAACTTCAGCAGGCGGCTTTCCTGCAGGCTGTCGCAGAGCCACTCGTCGTCGACGGTATCGCCGCGCAGCGCACGGTCGAGTTCGGCAAAGTGGCGCAGCGTGATACGGCCGCGGTGCATCTCGGCGGTGATGCCTGCCACGTCGTGGGCCTCAACGTGAGGCTTCTCGTAGCCCGTGGGCAGGTAACTGGTAATGTGCTCGGTGTCGAAGTAGTCGTGGTGCAGTCCCAGCAGGTGGTAGCCGCGGTCGACGATGGTGCGCACATTCTCGTGGTTGGCATAGATAAGCAGGCGCCGCCACTCAGTATCGTCGATGCGGGGCGGGTCGTCGGCTATCCACCGCTCGTCGCCGGTGATGCCGGCCTTGAGCAGCAGGGTGAGCAGGCGGCGGGCGTCGGCATTCATCAGTTCGACGGTGTTGGAGTCCATGACCTTACGGTAGACATCGCGGGTGTGCTGCGACATTGCCTCGGGTGTTATGGAGTTGGTGACGACGGCGTTGCGGATGGTCTCTATGCGGGGGTTCCAGCCCAACTGATGCAGGGCCTGGGCCTCCATGCGCCCCTGGGCTATGACGACGTAGGAGCACTCCACAAGGCGTCGCTGCCAGAGGAGCGTCTTACAGAGCTTCTCGCTGAGGCGCCGCTCGCTGAGAATCCATGGCTCCAGTCCGCCATGGGGGGTGAACACGATACGTGCTCCGCGCCTGTGGGCCTGCATGGCCTGGCGGACGGTGGCGTGGTGCCAGCAGCCATGAACATGCACGATGTGGGGTGCTGCCTCATCGGGTGCCTCACCGAGCATGTTGACATGCTGGGTGATGAGCGGGTTGTCGGCAGGATACAGGTGCAGTATGTTCATAGCATGCGGGAGCGTTACAGTTTTGTGGTATGGCCCAGCGTGTTGACGGCAAAGAGCCGAAGCAGTTGGTGGGCCAGGTTAGTCTTGACGACAATGAAGTCGTAGGCGGTGCTCTTCTGCAAACGGTGCATCCAGCGGTTGCCGCCCACACCCGCCCGCCAGCGCTCGGCACGGCTGATGACCGCCGAGGCCTGGCCGATGCTGTCGTAGGTCTGCAGTTGCACGCTGCCGTCCTTGGTGCTGATATAGCCCAGCAGCAGGTCGGTGTGGTCGCTGCAGCAGGCAGACAGTTCCTGTAGCCACGACTCACCGGGCACGGGCTTGCTGATGTCGGCAAAGATGGTCCAGTGGCCAGCGGCCGCCTTCACCCCGATGGTGAGAGCCATGCGCCGGGGGTTGCTCTGGAAGTGGTAATGGGGCAGGAAGGTGGTGTAGAGCAGAGGGTGTTCGGCCTTCAGGGCATCGAGCACGTCGGTGGTTTCGTCGCTGGACTTCTGGTCGACGACGATGACCTGGTAGGTTCCGTCATACTGCTGGGTGAGCAGCAAGGGCAGGTTCGTGCTGATGTCGCTTGCCTGGTCGTGTACAGCCAGGATGATGCTGAAAGACGGTTGCTGCTTCATGTTGAAGACCCTTTCTCTACTTGCTAAAGTTCGTCACTGGTATAGCCTACAGGCAACTGGCGGCAGTTATACTGCGAGGCCATGATCTCGCCATAGGCACCGGCAGAGCGGATGGCCAGCAGGTCGCCGCGACGGGTGGTGTTCAGGTCGGTCTGCTTGGCAAAGACGTCGGTAGACTCACAGATGGGTCCCACCACGTCGTAGGCTACCATAGGCAGGTCGCTGGTGATGTTCTCAATCTTGTGATAGGCCTGGTAGAGGGCGGGACGGATGAGGTCGGTGAAGCCGGCATCGACGATGGCGAACTTCTTGACGGCTCCCTCTTTAATATATAAGGTACGTGTGACGAGCGAGCCACACTGGGCCACGACGGCACGTCCCAGTTCGAAGTGGAGCGTCTGGCCGGGGCGCAGGCGCAGTTTCTTGGAATAGGTATCGAAGTAGGCCTTGAAGTCGGGCACGGGCACGCGGTTGGGGTGCTCATAGTCGATGCCAAGGCCGCCACCCACGTTGATGTGCTCTACCGTCATGCGGTGGCGCTCCAACTCTGCCTGCAGTTCGTTGATGCGGTTGCAGAGTGCCTCGAAGTCGCCCATGTCGAGAATCTGGCTGCCGATATGGAAATGGAGGCCTACCACCTGGACGTTGGAGAGGCGGCGTGCGTGCTCCATGACGGGCACCATGTCGCGCATGGCGATACCGAACTTGTTCTCAGCCAGACCGGTGGTGATGTTGGCATGTGTATGGGCACCGACGTTGGGATTGAGGCGGAAGGCGACACGGGCCACCTTGCCCTTGGCCTGTGCCAACTGGTTGATGACCTCGAGTTCGGGGATGCTCTCTACGTTGAAGCAGAAGATGTCGCGGTCGAGTCCGAGGTTAATCTCCCAGTCGCTCTTGCCCACGCCGGCATAGACAATCTTGGAGCCGGGGAAGCCCGCCTTGACGCAGGCTTCTATCTCGCCGCCGCTGACGCAGTCGGCCCCAAGTCCGGCCTCTCGGATGATGCGCAGCAACTTGGGGTTGGCGTTGGCCTTGACGGCATAGTGGACGTGGTAGGCCTCATGCTTGTTTACCTCGCGTCTGATGGCGTCGAGCGTCTGCCGCAGCAGGTCGGTATCGTAGTAGTAGAACGGTGTTCTGAGTGTCTGGAACTTCTCTACAGGAAAATTTCCTTTCATGATTGTGTTGTGTTGTATCGAGATTAGTTGTTGAAGAGATTGTTGCTCAGACTCTGCAGGGCGCGCTTCTTGTCCTCCTCCTTGATGAGGAAGGATATGTTGTAGTTGGAGCCGCCGTAGGACACCATGCGCACGGGGATGTTGTTGAAGGCATCCATGACGCGGGTCTCGAAGCCGATGTTAGACCAGTCGAGGTCGCCGACGACGCAGATGATGCACATGCCGGTATCGACGGTGACGGTGCCGTACTTCTTCAGCTCGTCGACAATCTCGCCCAGGTGGGAGGAGTTGTCGATACTCATGGACACGCCGACCTCGGAGGTACACACCATGTCGATGGGGGTCTGGTAAGACTCGAAAATCTCGAACACCTTGCGCAGGAAACCGGTGGCCAGGAGCATGCGCGACGACTTGATCTTGATGGCGATGATATTATCCTTGGCGGCTACGGCCTTGATCTTGCCGTACTCCGTCTGGTTGGAGATGGTGGTACCCTCAGCGTCGGGGTCCATGGTGTTGAGCAGTTTGACGGGAATGCCGGCATACTTGGCTGGCTGCACACAGGTGGGGTGCAGAATCTTGGCACCGAAGTAGGCCAGCTCGGCAGCCTCTTCAAACTGCAACTGGTGGACGGGGGCCGTCTTGTCGACCACACGCGGGTCGTTGTTGTGCATGCCGTCGATGTCAGTCCATATCTGTATCTCCTCAGCACCGATGGCGGCACCGATGAGCGAGGCCGTATAGTCAGAGCCGCCACGCTGCAGGTTGTCGACCTCGCCATAGGCATTGCGGCAGATGAAGCCCTGGGTGATATACACCTGGTAGCCCTCGTTGTCGGCCATGATGGCAGCAAGCTTCTCCTTGATGTAGACGGGGTCGGGCTCGGCATTCTTGTCGGTGCGCATGAAGTCGAGGGCATTGAGCAGCACGGCGTTGATGCCCTGCTCGCGCATAAAGTTGACGACCATGTTGGTAGACAGCATTTCGCCCTGTGCCACGATAGCCTTCTCCTCGAACGATGTAAAAATCTCCTTGGTAAAGGAGCGCAGGTAGTTGAACTCCTCTTTGAGGAAGTCGAGCGTCTGCTGCTTGGTATCTTCCTTGGTGTAGAGTTCGTCAACATGTTTTGCATACTTGGCTTCCAGGCGGTTGATAACCTCGTTGGCACCGTCGGCATTCTTCTTGTAGAGATAGTCGGAAATCTCTACCAGAGAGTTAGTGGTTCCCGACATGGCAGAGAGTACTACGAACACGGGTTGTCCGGACTTGGTGACCAGGTTTGTTACCTCCTTCATTCTTTGCGGCGTACCCACGGAGGTGCCGCCAAACTTCATTACTTTCATAATTCTTTATTCTTTATTCTATTCTTTATTCTTTATTCATTATTCATTAGCAAAGCGCCTCAGTCCTTCAGTTCTTCTTCCGACAGTTGCATGTGGTTGTAGTCGTTGGTGACCTCCTCTAAGTGGCCGTCGCTGCAACGGTAGACAATGCCGGGATATTTGTTGAGCAGCGAGCGGTTGTGGGTAGTCAGGATAACGGCAGTACCCGTCAGCGAGATATTACGGAACAGCTGGATGAGCTTGTCGGACGTCTCGGCATCGAGACTGGCGGTAGGCTCGTCGGCCACAATGAGCTGGGGGCTGTTCAGCAGGGCGCGGGCAATGGAGATGCGCTGCTTCTCGCCGCCAGAGAGTTCATGGGGCATACGGTCTTTCTTATCGCTCATGCCCACTTGCTCTAAGACCTCGTCGATGCGGCGGCTGATGTCGTCACGGTCTTTCCATCCCGTTGCCTTCAGCACAAAATACAGGTTGCTATAAACGCTGCGGTCGCCCAGCAGCTGAAGGTCCTGGAAGATGATGCCCATCTTGCGGCGCAGCTCGGGAATGTGCTTGCGGCGGATGGTCAGCAGGTCGTAGCCCATGACTTCGGCCTTGTCGGCCTCGTCGATGTCGAGTTCGACATAGATGGTCTTCAGCAGCGAACTCTTGCCAGAGCCGACGCGGCCTATGAGGTAGATGAACTCTCCCTGGTCTACGTGGAAGTCGACACCTTGCAGTACGGTGTCGCCGTCCTTGTGGTAAATGTTTGCGTTCCTATAGTCTATCAGCACGATTTACGATTTACGATTTACAATTTACAATTTTCTATTTACGATTTACTTCATGGTACCGGCAGCCTTGGCAGCACGGCGTTTCTTGTCCCAGTTGGGGTCGTGGCGTTTGGCCAGTTCGGCGGCCACATCCTCAATGCGCAGTCCCTTGCTGGTAAGCAGCACGATGAGGTGGTACATCATGTCGCTGGCCTCGTAGACCAGCTTCTCGCTGGAGCCGTTGGTGGCCTCGATGACCGTCTCCAGAGCCTCTTCGCCTACCTTCTGGGCAATACGGTTGACGCCGTCCTTGAAAAGACTTGTGGTGTAGCTGCCCTCAGGCATTTCCTGGTGGCGACGGTCAATGAAGTCCTGCAGTTCCGTGAGGAAGAGCAGGGGGTTAGGCTCGTTATTTTCGCCCCAGCAGGTGTCGGTACCCGTGTGACAGGTGGGACCGTCGGGTATGGCCTGCACCAGCAGGGTGTCGTTGTCGCAGTCAACCTTGATGCTTACCAGATGCAGGAAGTTGCCGCTGGTCTCGCCTTTCGTCCACAGGCAGTTGCGTGAACGTGACCAGAAGGTCACCTTTTTCGTATTGACGGTCTTGTCGTATGCCTCCTGGTTCATGTAGCCCAGCATGAGCACCTGACGGGTTCTAACATCCTGGATGATGGCAGGCACAAGGCCGCCGCATTTCTCAAAGTCTATTTTCATAATCTTACGTTAACTCCTTCTTGTTTTAAATATTGCTTGAGTTCGGGTACCGGTATCTCGCCAAAGTGGAAGACGCTGGCGGCAAGAGCCGCGTCGGCATGGCCTTCGAGGAACACGTCGCGGAAGTGCTCCTTACAACCGGCACCGCCACTGGCAATGATGGGTATGGAAAGTGTGTCGGCCAGTTCGCGGAGTGCCTCGTTGGCATAGCCGTTCTTGGTGCCGTCGTGGTTCATCGAGGTGAAGAGTATCTCGCCGGCACCGCGCTCCTGAGCCTCGTGGGCCCACTCGAAGAGTCCGCGCTCCGTACGTTCGCGGCCGCCCTTCAGGTAGCAATGCCACCCATCAGCATCGAGGCGGGCATCGATGGCAACGACACACACCTGACTGCCAAAGCGGTTGGTAATCTCGTCGATAAGTTCCGGACGACGGATGGCGGCGCTGTTGACGCTCACCTTGTCGGCACCGGCATAGAGCAGGCGCTCAACGTCTTTCAGTTCGTTGATGCCGCCACCCACGGTGAAGGGGATGTTGAGCGTTTCGGCCACCTTGGTCACCATGTCGGTGAAGGTCTTGCGCCCTTCAAAGGAGGCGGTGATGTCGAGGAACACCAGTTCGTCGGCACCCTGTTCGGAGTAGGCTTTGCCCAGTGCCACGGGGTCGCCGGCGGAACGCAGGTTGACGAAGTTCGTGCCCTTGACGGTCTCGCCGTCCTTGACATCTAAGCAGGGTATGATGCGTTTAGCTAATCCCATATTCTCTTGCTAACTCTTTTAAGTCAATCTTTCCTTCATATATTGCTTTGCCAAAGACAACGGCGGGAATGCCGGCAGCATCGAGCGCCCGGATATCGTCTATTGACGACACACCGCCGCTGGCGATGAGGTGAAGCTGGGGATAGGCTGCCATCACCTCGCGGTAGAGGTCGATGGCGGGGCCTGCCAGCGTGCCGTCCTTGGAAATCTCGGTGCAGAGCACGTTCCTGACGCCTGCGTCGATGTATTTCCTGAGAAAGGGCAGGAGGTCTTCCGTGGAGTCGTCCTTCCAGCCGTTGATGCTGATTTTGCCGTTGCGGACGTCGGCACCCAGAATCAGACGGTCGGCACCGTACTTGCGGAGCCAGCCCATAAACAGGTCGGGCTGTGTGACGGCGATGGAGCCTACGGTCACCATAGAAGCCCCGCCGTCGAAGGCTTTGGCGATGTCCTCGTCGGTCTTGATGCCGCCACCAAAGTCGACGGTAAGGCGTGTGGCCGTTGTTATCTGCTGCAGTACCTGGTTATTGACGATATGCTTGGACTTGGCACCGTCGAGGTCGACGACATGCAGGCGCTTGAAGCCTATCTGCTCGAAGCCGGCAGCCATCTCCGCCGGAGAGTCGCTGTAGACCGTCTTCTGCTGGTAGTCGCCCTTGGTCAGTCTGACGCACTGGCCGCCGATGATGTCTATGGCAGGTATCAGTTCTATCATAGTGCTAAGAAGTTTTTGATGATTTGCTCGCCCACCTGACCGCTCTTCTCAGGATGGAACTGGCAGGCGTAGAAGTTGTCCTTGTGCATAGCAGCGGAGTAGGGCAGGATATAATCGGCCGTGGCAATGGTCTCCTCGCATAAGGGCACGTAGTAGGAATGGACGAAATAGACATAGCCGCCCTCAATGCCCTGCATCAGCGGCGTCCGAGTGTCGCGCAGCATGTTCCATCCCATGCACGGCACTTTCTCCTCATGACGCTGGGGCTGGAAGCGCCTGACATCGGCATCGAACACACCGATGCAGTCAACATCGCCCTCCTCGGAATGGCGGCACAGCAGTTGCTGGCCCACGCAGATGCCCAGCACGGGCTGCCGCAGCGAGCGGATGACCTCATCCAGGCGCCGGGCCTTCAGATACTCCATGGTGCCACGGGCCTCGCCCTGTCCGGGAAACAGCACGCGGTCGGCCTTCTGCAAGGCCTCTGCATCATCTGTCAGCAGGGGCTCTATGCCTAACCGCTTCAGGGCGTTTACCACGGAATAAATGTTGCCCGCGTTGTATTTTACTATTGCTACGTTCATTAGCTGAATATGATGGTTTTGTTCTTGTATGTCAGAATCTTGCGCTCAATGTGCTTCTGCACGGCGTGGCTCAGCACAATCTTCTCAAGGTCCTTGCCTTTCAGCACAAGACTTTCGGGGGTGTCCTTATGGGTGATGCGCGTCACATCCTGCTCGATGATGGGACCGGCATCCAACTCTGCCGTCACGTAGTGGCTCGTGGCACCGATAATCTTCACACCACGCTCCCAGGCCTGATGATAGGGCTTGGCCCCGACGAAGGCCGGCAGGAACGAGTGGTGGATATTGATGATGTGATGGGGATACTCGGCAATCATCTCGTCGGAGATAATCTGCATATAGCGGGCCAGGACGATGAACGAGATGTCCTCCTTACGCAGCAGTTCCATCTCGGCCTGTTCCACCTCCTGCTTGTTAGAGTGGTCTTTCTTGATGCTCCAAACGTAATAGGGAATGCCAAACTGCTCGGCCACGTAGCGCAAATCCTCATGGTTGCTGACAATGCAGGGAATCTCGCAGGCAAACTCACCTGCCTTCCAACGGGCCAGCAGGTCGTAAAGGCAATGACTCATCTTCGACACAAAAATGGCCATGCGAGGCTTCTTGTCACTATAATAGAGGCTGAATTTCATCTGGTAACGCTGGGCATAGAGTGTCATGATATACTCGTAAATCTTATCGCGAGGTATCAGGAAGCCTTCCAGTTCCCACTCTATGCGCATAAAAAACATGCCGTCGAGCTTGTCAACATATTGGTCAAGGTAGACAATGTTACCCTTGTTGTCGGTTATAAATTTTGTTACTTCAGTGATAATGCCCTGCTTATCAGGACAATGCAGAAGCAGAATGGCTGTTTGTTTCATCACGTGTCTTTATATGTTTGCTATTTGAATTGTGCAAAGTTACAAAAAAATAATTATTCCGATAATTTTTTGCGGTTTTTTATTTCTAAAAGTGGCCGATTTTCTTGATTTGCAGGCTTCAAAGAGCCGCGAAAACGGAAAAAATGATGGTTTTTTCGACAAAAATACAAATTTTTCGGAAAAAATTGATAATTTATTTGGAAACGTAGAAAAAAATGCTTAAATTTGCAGAGAAAAACTATACAATTAAAAATCTTTCTCGGCGTATGACCAAGTATAACATTTCAGAAAAGAAGGAAAAAGAGGCTGCCTACAGGAGTTTGGTCAGCCCAAAACTCATGGATGAAATGAAGGAGAGAATCCTTAGCATCATTGTCATGCAAAAGAAGTACAAGGATAAGGACTACTCTGCCAAACGTTTAGCGGAAGATCTTGGGACCAATACCCGATATGTTTCCGCTGTTGTCAATGTGCGGTTTCACATGAACTACTCTTCCTTTATCAACAAGTATCGCATTGAAGAAGCCATGTCCATCTTAGTGGACAAGCGCTATCAGGATTTGCGGATGGAGGAAGTGAGCGACATGGTGGGGTTTGCCAACAGGCAGTCCTTCTACGCTTCTTTTTACAAAATCATGAAAATGACACCACGTGAATACCGCATGCAGCACTTGCAGCAGCATCCGTTACAGGCTGTCAAGAAACCGAAAATAAAACGCAGTTCTGAGTAATGGCAGATTTTCAATATCTTGATGAACGGTTTGCTGATTTGCAAATGCTGCGCTATCAGCTAAAAGCGTTTGAGCGTCTGTCTCTGCAGCAAAAAACTCTTGTCTATTACCTGTCGAAAGCAGCCCTCTTCGGGCGTGACATCACCTTTGATCAGTATGGCCGCTACAACCTCCGTATACGGAAATCGTTGGAAGCGGTCTATACGGATTTGTGCATAGACCATGACACCGATGACTTCAAGGCTCTGGAAGTGTACTTGAAGCGGCTCTGGTTCTCGAACGGCATCTACCATCACTATGGTTCCGAGAAGTTCATCCCAGGATTCTCTGAAGCCTATTTTCGCCAGGTCATGCATCAGACGGATGCCCGGCGACTGCCATTGGGCGACGGACAGACGGTTGATGAACTCTGTAACGAGTTATGTCCTGTCATCTTTGACCCGACGGTTCTGCCAAAACGGGTGAACAAGGCCGTCGGTGACGACCTGTTGCTGACATCGGCCTGTAACTTCTATGAAGGGGTAAAGCAGACAGAGGCCGAGACCTACTACGCCGCCAAGAAAGATGCCAACGACGAGAATCCTCCTTCTTATGGCTTGAACTCTACGCTGGTGAAGCGCGACGGGCATATCGTGGAGGAGGTATGGAGCACCAACAGTCGCTATGGCAATGCCATCCGCCATATCGTCTACTGGCTACACAAGGCTGCCGGCGTAGCTGAGAACGACATGCAGCGTGAGGTTATCGGCAAACTCATAGACTTCTACGAAACAGGCAACCTGCGGCTGTTTGACGACTATTGCATCCTGTGGCTAAAGTGCCTGGAAGGCAAAGTCGACTTTATCAACGGCTTTATTGAGGTTTACGGCGACCCCTTGGGACTGAAAGGCTCATGGGAGGGACTGGTTGAATATATCGATGAGGAAACCACGCACCGCACGCAGACGGTAGCCCGCAATGCACAGTGGTTTGAAGACCATTCGCCCATAGACCCGCGCTTCCGCAAGTCAGTCGTGAAAGGCGTGTCGGCAAACGTCATCTGTGCGGCCATGCTCGGAGGTGAGGAATATCCGGCCACAGCCATTGGCATCAACCTGCCTAACGCAGAGTGGATAAGAGCACGCTATGGCTCGAAGAGCATTACCATATCGAATATCACCGATGCCTATAACAAGGCTGCCAGTGGTAACGGTTTTAAAGAGGAATTTGTCATTGACGGCAACACGCTGGACATGATTAACAAATATGGTGATACGTGCGACAACCTGCATACAGACCTCCATGAGTGTGTGGGACACGGAAGCGGACAGATGTTGCCGGGCGTAAGCACCGACGCGTTGAAAGCATACGGCAATACGATTGAGGAGGCACGCGCCGACCTCTTCGGACTGTACTACATAGCTGACAGCAAAATGGTGGAACTTGGTCTGCTGCCCGACAAGGAAGCCTACAAAGCGCAGTACTACAGCTACATGATGAACGGGCTGATGACCCAGCTTATACGTATTACGCCCGGAAACAAGATTGAGGAGGCACACATGCGCAACCGCGCTCTCATAGCCCATTGGTGCCTGGACAACAGCACGGCTGTGGCACTTATCAGACGTGATGACAAAACCTATCTCCAGATAAACGATTACTCGGCCCTACGCCAACTCTTTGCACAACTGCTGGCAGAAATCCAGCGCATCAAGAGCGAGGGCGACTACGAGGCTGCCCGACAACTGGTGGAACGCTATGCCGTGGAGGTGGATGCTGACCTGCATGCTGAAGTGCTGAAACGCTACCAACGGCTGAACCTGGCTCCCTACAAGGGATTTATCAACCCGCAGATGCTGCCGGTGCTGGATGCCGAAGGACAGATAGCCGATATCCAGTTGAACTACAGCGAAAGCTATGCTCACCAGATGCTGCGCTACAGCACCGAATATGCCACGCTGATATGAACATGACGGTTGAGGAACAGATACGCCATATCAAGCAGTCGTTCCGTCTGATGATGGACGGGGCCGTTGCGCAGTCTATGCGCGACAAGGGGGTGAACTACCACCTGAACTGGGGAGCCACGCTGCCGCGACTGCGCGAGAAGGCTGACGAGATGGGGAAAAACTATGACCTGGCCATTGCGCTATGGAAGGAGAACGTACGCGAGTGCAAAATCTTGGCTACAATGCTCATGCCACCGGAAAAGATGTTGCCTGAGGTGGCTGATATCTGGATGGAACAGACGGATACCGTGGAAATAGCCGAACAGGCGGCCATGAATCTGTATCAGTATCTGCCGTATGCCAGCGTGAAGGCCTTTCTGTGGATATCCTCCGACAAGGAACTGTATCAGTTGTGCGGCTTTCACGTACTGAGCCGTCTTTTTATCAGGGGGTACGAACCTGATGAGCGCGACATCAATGAATTTCTTGACCAGGCACACGTGGCCCTGCTTTCAGCGCCGGTTTCTGTACGCAAGGCTGCCCTGAACAGTCTGAACCACTTTGCTGAACTCGGACTGGTCTACCAACGGCTGTCTGATAGTATTTTCAGGAGAATATAACTTGACATGAAACTGACGAAAAGGAGATATCTGAAAGGGTATTTGGCCGTTGTACTGCTGTTGGCTGTGATACGCTGGACTTTCGGAATAGCAAGCGGTGCTGCCGGCGACAAGGCGGCAGATGACGGCCAGACACAACAGGTCGTGATACCAGAAAAGAACGGCAAGCGACCAGGCGCTCACCCCATACTTTCGGTGCCGAGCTACAGGGCTTGTTTCCCTGACACTAACGACCTGCAACTGCAGGCAGCACACAGGTGGGGCGTGCAGCCCGTCATTGACCGTAAGGATGCTGAAATGCGGAAAAAGGAACTGGTATATATAGGCTCGTCGCCCTATTACCATGTCGACCCTCTACACCAGAGTATACCTTATCTGGTTCCACGTGCTGCTGTTCTGTTGCAGGATATTGGCCAGGCTTTCTTTGACAGCCTCTATGTGAAAGGAGTCCCCCTGCACCGCTTTATCGTCACGAGCGTGCTGCGCTCACAAGCTGATGTCAAGCGTCTGCGCAACTTTAACAGCAATGCTACCGAAAATTCGTGCCACTTATATGGTACGACTTTCGACATCTGTTATAACCGCTATAAAACCGTTGAGCCGCCACAAGGTCCCCGTCGCCGCGCTGTACGTGACGACACATTGAAGTTTGTGCTGGCTGAAGTGCTACGCGACATGCGGCAGCAAGGCCGCTGCTACATCAAATATGAGGTGAAGCAGGGCTGCTTTCACATGACCGTTAGGTAAATCACCGGCGTAGGGCAAGATTATAGTTATAGTACGCCTTGTCGCCGGTAATCTCACGGATAACCCGGATAAAAGGCGGGAAGTTCACGCTTTCAACATCGGCTATACCCTTGGTCTCAAGGATAGTGAGTCCCTTGAGCGGACCATCGTACGTGTCGAGTTCGAAGTATTGGCCACGCCAGATGAAACTCTGCCGATGCTTGCTGATAGTGCAGCGGTAGGGGTCAGCCTGCTGAAGCATCGACTCATAAAGGGCATTCTCCACCTGACGGTCTGTTTCTATCTGTTCGCCAGGAGCCGTGCGCTTCTTGGTGTTGTGGGTGTTGACAACCTTGCCGCTGCTCCACGAACGGCGCCTGAGGCGTATCTCGCTGCCAGGCTCGCTGACAAGGTAGGTCTGCAGGATGTCGCTGTCAATGGTCTCAGGTAGTGTTCCTGTAATCTCAACGATATACTTGCGCTCCTCAGTGACAGGCTGTGGCAATCCGAGCACACTGGAAATCTCGCGGATGACGCGCAGCATCTTCTGGTCAAAATCATCGTGGTTGTTGATGACGCGCAAATGCGGATGACCAGTCCATGCCTTGATGACTTTCTTGTCCAGTTCGCGGGCTATGCGCAACCCTTCTTCATCGGCCTTTTCATAGCGTGTAGAGTTGGTGGCTGTGGTATAGTACTGCTCAGCACCGTCGGCGGCTGACACCAGGTGGAGAACGGCATCATAGCGTTCACGAAGTTCATTACTGCTGGTGCCGGCACGGCTGGTGATGTCGTTCCACATTTCAGGGGTCATATAGGCCGATATGTCCATGGTTCCGCGGTCGCAGACGATGAGCACCGTTTTCCGGCATACCTCGGCCATACGCATGAAATTGTTCTCCAGCGACAACTGGCTGTCAAGAATGGCACGTTCGCCCTCGTAGTAGAGCTGGCGGTTGGGGGTCAGGAAATTCCAGCCCCCCAAACTGTAGAGCGTTGGTACTTCGGGCACCGTGAAAACTTTGAAACCCAGGCTTGAGAAATGGTCAACAACGCGCACCAGCGCTGTTGTCTTACCGGCACAGGGACCGCCCGTGAGTACGATTTTCTTGATGTTTGGCATAATCAGACTAAATGCTCAGTTCGTCGAGTACTTTGATGAGTTTTTTATCAAAGGGTTTGTCTGTACGTATACACTCAGAGAATGGAACATAGACAATCTCGTTGTTGCGGATGCCCACCATGACATTGCGCTGCCCCTGCTTGATAGCCTCAATAGCCCCCACACCGGTACGGCTGGCCAGAATGCGGTCGCGGGCGGAAGGAGAACCGCCACGCTGCAGATGGCCGAGGATGGACACACGAACATCAAATTCGGGAAATTCTTTCTTGACACGGTCGGCATAGTATAATGCACCGCATTTGGGACTCTCGGAGACGATGACGATACATGACTTCTTTGACTTGCGGATGCCGCGGCTCATGAACTGGGCTAACTGGTCGACTTCCGTCATCTCTTCAGGAATGATAGCCGCTTCAGCACCACAGGCAATGGCAGAGTTCTGAGCCAGGAAACCGGCATCGCGCCCCATCACCTCAACGAAAAAGATACGCTCGTGAGAGTTGGCGGTGTCGCGTATGCGGTCAACACACTCCATGATGGTGTTCATGGTGGTGTCATAGCCTATGGTGGAGTCTGTGCCGTAGAGGTCGTTGTCAATAGTCCCCGGCAATCCGATGACCGGGAAATCGAATTCCATTCCGAAATTGCGGGCACCCGTCAGAGAGCCATTGCCGCCAATGACCACCAGCGCATCAATCTCCTCTTTCACACAGGTGTCGTATGCCTTTTGCATACCTTCCATGCTCATAAACTCTTTTGAGCGTGCCGTCTTCAGGATGGTACCGCCGCGAGTAATGATACCCGACACGTTTTCAGTGGTGAACTGTTTGACTTCCCCTTTGATGAGTCCGTCGTAGCCACGATAGATGCCTTTGATGTTGAAACCGTTATAGATGCCGGCACGGGTGACGGCACGGATAGCAGCGTTCATGCCTGGTGCATCGCCGCCAGAGGTCAGAATACCAATAGTTTTTACTTTAGCCATGTTACGTATGTTTTAGTTTGTTTATCAGACAAGGGATATCTCAGCCCAAAGCACGATTAAGCCTAAGATAAAGCCGGCAAGCACCTTGGGGGTTATCTCTTTCAGATACCAGCCAAGCCTGACGTGCTCCATCTTCATAAAAGCCAGTCCGCTGGCGGAGCCTACACTCAGCAGGCAGCCGCCAACAGCAGTAGAGTAGGCGATGACCTTCCAGTAGGCACCATTCTGGGCGAAATGCAAAATATAACTGTTGTCAGCCCATGAGCCTAACGTATCGGCCTTGACCACGGAATAGAGTGAGATGTCGGTAATGGCTATTGTGAAGGTGTCGACAACAGCGCTGAGGATGCCGGAGAGAATGCCGACAATCCAGATGTTGTGGATGTTATAGTCGATCCAGGCTGAGATATCGCCAAGCACACCCGTCTCAGACATCACTCCCATGCCCATCATGATGCCCATGACAAAGAGCATCTGCTGGATGGTGCCATACTGTATGGCACGGGGTATACGCTGCTGAGCCATCTGGTCGGCATCGTTGAGTTTGCGGTTGAAGGCTTCGTTGACCACCCACAGCACGCTGAGCACACAGAGGGCTCCAAGGAAGGGTGACAACTTGGTGATGTTGTGGAAGGTTGGTATAAACCAAAGACCGCCGATGCCAACGAAGAGCATCACCAGACGCTGCCAGCGGTTCAGGTTGGTATCGTTGCCGCGGTAGGGTGGGGCTGTCCACTCTGTGTCGAGCCTGTCAGGCAGTACCCTGTTAATGAGTACTGTCGGCACTATCCAGGATATGGTAGCAGGCAGAGCCAGGTACTTGGAGAAGTTGGTAGCGCTGACGGCACCGTTACCCCATAGCAGCAGTCCTGTTGGATCGCCGATGACGGTGAAGCATCCGCCGCAGGTGGCAGCCAGCACGATGGCAGCACCGATGAGCATGCGCTGCCGGCGGCTACGCACAATGTTGTGCATGATGACCAGCATCATGGTTGTCGTCGTGAGGTTGTCAAGGTTTGCTGATAGTATGAAGGTGGTCAGCGTGATGGTCCATAGCAGGCGCTTGGAGTTGCTTGTGCGAATCCACTCTACGACGAAGTCGAAGCATCCGTTGTTGTTCAGAATCTCGACGATGGTCATCGTAGCCAGAAGGAACATGACAATGCTGGCGGCATGGCCCACGTACTTGAGGAAGACCTCATCATAAATGAAGTATTTGACGGTATCGCTTGACGGCTGGTGCCCACTCAGGAATTCTGCGTATTCATGAGGATGCTGGGACATCACGAAGTCGGCACCCCAACAGATGTAGACAACCCATCCCACCGTACCAATGAACATGGCGATAGCCGCTTTATTGACACCGGTAAGATGACCTGTTGAAATCAACAGGTAACCCGTGATGAGCATGATGACGATGATGATGGTCATTTCTTTTCTATTTCTTCGTTTCTCGTTTTTGGTTATTTGACGGTTATGACGGGTATGGTGTACCAGAAGATGGAGCCGCCTTCAGGGGGCGTTGTCAGTCCTATCTGACCTTTGCAGCGGTCAATAACCGATTTGCAGATGGTGAGACCCAGTCCCGGCACTTCATCCTGAATATAGGTGGCCTTGTCGGCCAGCAGGCTGAAGATGTTGGGTATGAGAGCCTGAGGAACGCCGGTACCCGTATCGCTCACCTCTACGCGCAGTTGCCCGTCTTTCACGCCATAGGTAAGGACAATTTGTCCCTGTTTGGTGTGGTTTACTGCATTCTCAAGGAATTGCATGGTGACCAGGCGCATCAGTCGCTCGTCGGCCATGAGGCAGGCATCCTCGCCAGTGACGCGCAAGTTGACATCCTTCTCCAGACGAGGCCTGACGGTCTCGGCATACTCTTCCATCATCTCGCGGAGATAGATTTTCGAACGTTCCAGCCGCAGTTCGTTGCCCTCAATATTTGATAGTTCCAATATCTCGTTGATGAAGTAGAGCAACTGCCGGCCGTTGGCGTGGATAAGTTCCAGGGCATGCTTACGCTCCTCAGGCTGCATGGTGCCGTCCTCCGACTTCAGGATGTCTGAGAATCCGATGATAGCGTTCAGCGGCGTGCGCAGGGCGTGGCTGACATTACCCAGGAAGACAGTCTTCATACGGTCACTCAACTGTGCATGCTCCATCTCCTTGCGCAGTCTCTTCTGATAACGCTGCTGCAGAATGATAAAGGTGACGAGGAAGACAAAGACAAGGCTTATGAGCAGATACCATATCCATGTGGGTATCCTGATGCCGCCAAAGGAGGAGTAGACTTCGCCGTAGATGGCATCAATACGCCCCTCGGCCTCCATTTTCTCAAGTTCAGAATTGATGAGGGCTATGAGTTCACGGTCATGACTGACATAACAGTATTCGCGGGGTGCCAGTGTCAGGTCTTCGGTAGCCAGGTTCTTCAACTGGTACTTCTCAATGAAGTATTTGGCCTGATAGCGGAAGCAGATGATGGCGTCGTAGCGACCCTCTGACAGGTCTCTGACAGCCCGTGACAGATCTTGTATGACGCAGAGTTGTGCCCCCACGCGCGTCAGCGTGTCTTTGATAGGACGTGACGACATATAGGCTATAGACTTGCCGCCCAAATGGCGTACATCGAACTTCGACTGGCTGTCGCGGCGGTAAACAATCTGGTAGTACAGTCGGAAAATGGCCTTGGAGTAGTTCGTGCTGTCCTTGCGGTAGGGGGAATAGACCATCATGGCCAGGTCTACACGACCGTGCAGCACGTCGCCGGAGATGTTCTCCCAGGTGTTGGGACTGTATGCGATTGATATGTCAAGGCGCTCCATCAGTTCCTTGGTAAATTCAATGTCGTAACCCTGTGGCTGCCCCTCTTCGTCAATAAACTCCATAGGCGGGTAGTCCATGTCAATGCCAAAGAGCAGTGGATGTTCCTTGGAATAATCGCTGACAGCAGCGCAGGCCATGGTGGTGCTGATGCATGTCAGGATAGCGATAAGAAATAGCCTTGTTTTCCGCATTTATAGTCAGGGCTTATCATTGACGTTTGCAAAATTACGAAAAAGAATTGTTACGGCCAAATATTTGAAACAAAAAACCGCTCGTCGTGCAGCGATTTGTGCAAAACGAGCGGCTTGATGGTGACTATCAGGAGTCTAACCTCCGAAGTTGTCGTACATAATGCTTTCAGGCTCTACGCCTAAGGAGTCGAGCATCTGGACAACTGCCTTCGACATGGGGCCGGGACCGCACATGTAGTACTCAATGTCCTCAGGAGCCTCATGGTCCTTCAGATAGGTGTTAAGCATCACCTGATGGACGAAGCCCGGTGTGTACTTCACGCCGGCAGCGTCGGCAGCAGGGTCAGGACGGTCGAGGGCCAGGTGGAAATGGAAGTTGGGATACTCCTTCTCCAGACCGAGGAAGTCGTCTAAGTAGAACACCTCATTCAGGGCGCGTGCGCCGTAGAAGTAGTGCATCTCACGGTCCTTGGTATGGAGTGTCTTCGTCATGTGCATGATCTGTGCGCGCAGCGGAGCCATACCGGCACCACCACCTACCCAGATCATCTCCTTCTTAGAGTCAAAGTGGGGATGGAAGTCGCCGTAGGGGCCTGACATGATGACCTTGTCGCCGGGTTTCAGCGAGAAGATGTATGAGGAAGCGATACCGGGGTTGACCTCCATGAAGCCAGAGCGGTCGGGCTTGAAGGGTGGGGTAGCGATACGTACCGTCAGCATGAACACGTCGCCCTCGGCGGGATAGTTGGCCATGGAGTAGGCACGGATGGTAGGCTCGGGGTTCTTACACTTCAGGTCGAACATCTTGAACTTCTCCCACGAGGGCACATACTCCGGCGTAATCAGGTCGCGGTCGTACGAGTTGTAGTCGATACAGTCGAAGGCCGGAATCTTAATCTGTGCGTAGGAACCGGGCAGGAAGTCCATGTGGGCACCTGCGGGCAGCTGCACCTTGAACTCCTTGATGAACGTAGCCACATTCTTGTTAGAGATGACGGTACACTCATACTCCTTGACGCCAAGAATGGACTCATCGACATGAATCTTCAGGTCGCCCTTCACCTTGCACTGGCAGCCTAAGCGCCAGCCGGACTTAATCTCCTTACGGGTGAAGTGCGGCTTCTCTGAGTCGAGAATCTCGCCGCCGCCCTCCAGCACCTGCACCTTACATTGTCCGCAACTGGCCTTACCGCCACAGGCCGAAGGCAGGAACACGCCGTTCTCGTTCAGGGTAGACATGAGCGAGTTGCCTTGGGCTACTGAGAGCGTACGGTCGCCATTAATCACAATATTGACATTGCCGCTGGGACTCAGATAATTCTTGGCTACCAGCAGGATGATTACCAACAGGAGGATTACAATAAGGAATACTCCAATACTATATGCTATAAATTGTGCCATACCTTATTAAATATTTAAGCCAGAGAAACACATCATGGCCATAGCCATCAGTCCCACTGTGATAAAAACAATACCGAGACCCTGTAATGGACGGGGGACATCGCTATACTGCATCTTTTCGCGAATGGCGCCCAGAGCCACAATAGCCAGTGTCCAGCCTATACCGGAACCAAAGCCATAGACAACAGCATCCATGACCGAGGAGATAGCCTGTGAGTTGGTGGGGTCCATCAGAATGCGCTGCTGCATGAACAGGGAGGCACCCATGATGGCGCAGTTCACAGCAATCAGCGGCAGGAAGATACCCAGGGCAGCATAGAGCGAGGGAGAATATTTCTCAACCGTCATCTCTACGAGTTGCACCATACCGGCAATCACCGCAATGAAGAGGATAAACGACAGGTACGAGAGGTCGACACCCTCAACCAGACAGTCGGGGCCCAACACCTTGGTCTGTAACAGGTAGTTCACGGGAACGGTCACGGTCAGCACGAAGGTGACGGCAAGGCCAAGTCCCATAGAGGTCTTCACGGTCTTCGAAACGGCAAGGTAGGAGCACATGCCGAGGAAAAAGGCGAAAATCATATTGTCGACGAAGATCGACCTGAAAAGTAATGATATTGCGTGTTCCATAATTAATTCTCCTTATAAAAATATGCACGATGAATCCAAATGACACAACCTACAAGTATCAGCGCCATGGCAGGCATCGTCATCATACCGTTATTGACATAGCCCAAATCATAGCAGAAGTCAGGGATAACCTGGAACCCCAGCAAGGTGCCGCGTCCGAAGAACTCACGGAAGGCACCTACTATGACGAGAATCATAGCGTAGCCCAGTCCGTTGCCCACACCGTCGAGGAACGAAGGCCAGGGCTTGTTCTGCATGGCGAAGGCCTCAAGGCGTCCCATGAGGATACAGTTGGTAATGATCAGACCGACATACACCGAGAGCTGGACGCTGACGTCGTAGGCGAAAGCCTTCAGAATCTGTGAGACGATAGTCACCAGCGCGGCCACCACCACCAGCTGCACCACAATGCGGATGCGGTTAGGAATGGTGTTGCGGATGATAGAGATGATGACGTTAGCGAAAGCGGTAATCACCGTAACGGCCAGTCCCATCACAATGGCAGGTTTCAGCTGCGAGGTGACGGCCAGAGCCGAGCAGATGCCCAATACCTGTCCGAGAATCGGGTGGTCGAGGTTCAACGGGTTAGTGAAAACCTCCTTATTTTGTTTACTGAATAGTGCCATAACGATTACTTCTTGAGTTGTTCAACATATTTTTTCAGACCATCGCGGAGCATGTCGGCGACACCATTTGATGTGAGCGTGGCACCGGTGACAACGTCAACTTCGTAGTCGGGTTTCTCAACCTTCTTCACAATGTTGATGGCTATCTGGCCCTGCTCGTCGCAGATTTTCTTGCCGATGAACTTCTCCTGCCAGGCCTGCGAATCCTTAATCTCTGCACCGAGACCAGCCGTCTCAGACTCGTGGTTGAAGTAGGCACCGTAGATGGTGTTAAGATCGTCGTCGACGGCTATGAAACCGCTGATGCCACCCCAGAGGCCCATGCCCTTGAGGGGGAACACATATTTCTGCTTGCCGTCAATCTCACAGTTGTAATAGAGATTGTCGCCAGCCTTTTCCTCGCCCTTCACCACAGCGGCATACTTCGCCTCAGCCTCCTGGCCGTCCAGGCCGCGGATGTTCAGCGAATAGAGAATCTGCTTCTTGATGTCGAGGGCTACGTTGGCGTCCTGCATCGGCTTCAGGGCCTGATAGACAAATGCCAGCAGGAAGGCCACAATCACCACAAGAATCGCACTATATACAATAATGTACGCGTTAGAATTCGTATTTAACTTAGCCATAATTTTACCTTTTTACTTTTTTACCTTTTTACTTTTTACGAGCTAAGCGTTTTGAGACATTGTGCTCAACAACAAAATGGTCAATCGTCGGAGCAATCATGTTGCCGAAGAAGATGGCAAGCATCATGCCCTCAGGGTAGCCGGCGTTCATCACGCGGATGATGATGGCCATGGCACCAACGATGAAGCCGTAGATATACTGTCCGGTAGTGGTGCGGCTCGACGTGACAGGGTCGGTAGCCATGAAGACGGCACCGAAGGCAAAGCCGCCCAGAATCAGGTGGTGCCACCAGGTAATGGTCTGTCCTGTTGCCTGGAAGATATAGGCCATCAGGGAACCGCCTACCACCACGCTGAGCATGGTGCGCCAGGAGGCGATGCCCGTCCACAGAAGGATGGCAGCACCAATGAGGATGGCGAAGGTTGACGTCTCACCGATGGAACCGGGGATGAAGCCCCAGAACATGTCGCAGTAGCATACGTCGGGGTTGATGCGCTGGGCTATCAGTCCCAGTGGCGTTGCGGCGGTAAAGCCGTCGGGCAGGGTGTTGCCCAGTCCGAAGATGCTCTCCTGTGCCACCCAGATCTGGTCGCCGGTCATCTTCGACGGATAGGCAAAGAACAGGAACATACGGGCGGCGATGGCAGGGTTGAAGATGTTCATGCCCGTGCCGCCGAAGATCTCCTTGCAGAAGATGACGGAGAAGGCGCAGGCCAGGGCCAGCATCCACAGCGGACAGCCCACGGGGATGATGAGCGGTATGATGATGCCGCTGACGAGATAGCCCTCCTGAATCTCCTCGCCTTTCCATTGGGCCCATGCGAACTCAATGCCGAGGCCGACGATATAAGAGACAAGAATCTTTGGCAGAACCACCAGGAAACCGTAAAAGAAAATCTCCCAGAAAGAGGCATCGCCAAGCGTGCCTGCTGCCAGGTAGTTCTGATAGCCCACGTTATACATACCAAACAGCATGGCAGGCATCAGGGCAATGACCACCATACTCATGATGCGCTTCGAGTCGATGGCGTCGTGAATATTGACGCTGCCTTCCTTGGCTGTCTCATTGGGCACGTAAAGGAAGGTCTCAAAGCCGTCGAAAATAGAACGGAAAGCATGCAACTTACCACCTTCCTCGAAGTTCGGCTTTACTTTGTTAAGATAATTTCGTAATGCTTTCATATTCTTATGCGTTTTCTTTCCGTAAAATGTTAAGGCCTTTACGAACAATGCGTTGCAGTTCCAGCTTCGAGGAATCCACGAACTCTGCCAATGCAAAATCCTCGGGCGCCACCTCGTAGATGCCAAGGGCTTCCTGACGGTCGATGTCGCCGCTGATAATGGCCTTGATGAGGTATTCGCCATAGATGTCCATCGGCAACACCTTGTCATATTCACCGCTCATGATGATATGGCGCTCACCGCCCTTGATGCGGGCGTCAAGGCTGTAGGCTTTCTTGCCCAGCAGCCAGGAGAAATAGCTGCGGTTTACCGAGAACTGCTTGAAGCGCGGCAGAATCCAGCCCAGCATCTCGTCGGCATCATTGCCTTCAGGAATAACGGTAATCTCAGAGGTGTGTGCCCCCAGGAAACCGTCCTTCGACGTCGGCTTGCCTGTCAGCACGTTGCCGTTGATGATACGCACGCTCTTCTGGTTGTCATAACTGTTGCTCAGCAGCGTCGACAGTTCTTCGCCCACCAGCATGTCGACATGGGCGGGACTCTTGATTTCGCTGCCACAGAGGGCTACGGTACGCAGCAGGTTCACCTTGCCGGTATTGAACAGACGTCCGATGAAGAGCACGACGGTGGGGTCGCCAATCGTCCACACCACCTCGCCCTTGTTGACGGGAGAAAGATGGTTCACCTGAACGCCGACATTTCCTGCCGGGCACTTGCCGTCGAAAATGTTGACTTCAACATTTTCGGAGGTGAGAGGTGAGAGGTGAGAGGTGAGAGCGGAGTCTCGGCCTACACCTACGTAAACCTTGGCAATCTTCGAGAGGGCGGCGATGCCTGTCAGGAAATCCTGTTCCTGCCCCTTCACCTCGTAGTCGAAGCTGCAGGCCAGTGGCTTGTCGCGCAGGGCCGATACAAAAATGGCTTTGGGCGCCGTTGCAGGGTTGGTAGAGACTGCATAAGGCAACTGGTTGATATAGCCGAAGATACCGGCTTCCAAAAGTGCCTCAACGACGGACTTTCCATCCATTTTGGCAACATCCTTTTTGCCAAAGTCTACAGATTCATGACTGGCATCAGCTTCAACCTTGATGCAAAGTACTTTTCTTCGTTCGCCCCTGACTACCTCACGGACAACACCGCTTACAGGCGAGGCAAACTTCACTTCGGGAAACTGCTTGTTTACAAACAGCGCATCCCCGGCTTTGACGTGGTCACCTTCCCGAACCGTCACCTTGGGAACAACTCCTTCGAAATCGTCGGGTACCAAAGCGTAGATACCTTTCGACTTCAGCTGGATTTTCTTCTCCTCGGCTTTGCCTTGAAGTTGAATGTCTAAGCCTTTACGTAACTTAATTACATTTACCATTATATCAATGTTTGGATTGTATAGCCTAAGAAATACGAGTGCAAAATTAGTAAAATTTACGAAAAAAAACGATTTTATCCCTAAAAAATATTGCTATCACAGGTTTTTGTCGTATTTTTGCATCTCATTTCGGAGGAACCGATATTAATTGTAATCTCCAACTGTCAACAAGTGCAGACATTTAAACATATTGTTAACTGGTGCGTATGGACTTTGCTGGGTCTGTATGTGCTGATAATGATTGCCATTCATACGCCCTGGGTACAGCGGCAGATAGGCAGCGCCATGGCCGACCTTATCGGCGCCAAGCTTGGTACGAAGGTGTCGGTGGGGCGCGTTGACTTGGGATTTCTGAATCGTGTCATCCTCGACGATGTTGTCCTGAAGGATCAGCAGCAACGTACCCTGCTGAGGGTGGGACGTCTGACGACAAAGATTGACATGGCACCCCTGGCCGTTGGCAGAATCCAGGTCTCATCGGCCCAGGTCTTTGGCGCCAGCCTTTATCTTTCACGACAGACGGCTGACGCGCCTCTTAACGCCCAGTTTGTGCTCGATTCCCTGGCCTCTAAGGACACCACCAGCAGCAGTCCGCTGAATCTGCGCATCAACTCCTTTATTCTCCGCAATTCAAGGGTCACCTACGACCAGTGGGATGTGGCTCCCACCTATGACCGTCTGAACCCCAGGCATTTGGATGTTACCAATATCAGCGCCTACTTCATTCTGAAGACATTGACTGACGACAGCATCAGCGTCAACCTGAAGCGTCTGACATGTATCGAACAGTCGGGACTGCGGCTGCAGCGCCTCTCCTTTCTGCTGGCGGCAGGTCGTCATCATGCCACGCTCCAGGACTTCCAGATGCAGTTGCCTGACACCGACATCCATATTGACAGCGTGAGCGCTTCTTATGACACCGGCCGCATCCCCGAGTCGCTGAATATTGAGGGAATGGTCAGCCGTACGACAATCACCCCCTCTGACTTCCGCTGGCTGTTGCCTGAGCTGAAGAAATACCAGCGCAGGATAGCCATGGATGCCCGTGTCGGTTACCGGCAGCAGACGCTTACCGTCCCCGCCCTGTCTATGCTGTCGGGCGAGGGCGACCTGGATATCCTGGCAAACGGCCAGGTCCGGCTGCCCAGGGATGGGCGTAAGACGTGGCTCCTGAATGTTGACCGTCTGGAGCTTGGCGAGACAACCACCGACTTCATATCGAAGAACCTTGTAGAACTGCCCGCCCCCGTTATGCGACTGGGCACCATCCATGCCCGGGGGACAGCATCCGGCGATGAGGAGGGGCGCTTGCTTGCCAATGCCGACATCAGTACAGACATAGGCCATGCAAACACGCATTTCCTGATGACGGCCGACAAGAAGTTCAGCGGTACTGTCACCACGGAAGGCCTGAACCTGCGTCAGTTGCTTGATGCCCCACAACTGGAGATGATTGCCGCAGAACTGCAGGTCAGCGGCGACGCCGACCGTCAGGTGGCGGCAAAGGGCGTCGTCAGCCGTTTCGACTATGACGGCAGGACCTATCAGGGCATTGAACTGGACGGCACCTATTCAGAACATCATGTCAACGGATGGCTGCAGGTCAGCGACCCCAAATTGTCAGGACTCCTGGAGGCTGACCTGCAAGCTACCAGTATCAACGATGCCGTGGGCGTGGTCAGCCTGCGCAACCTCTCATTGCCCGAGAAGGACTACAGCCTGAAATACCTCCGTCTGGAATCCGGTTTTGACGAAGACCGCCACTTCGTCACCCTTCATAGCGACTTTGCCCATGCCGAACTCCGGGGAACCGTCGATTTCGCCACTCTGAAACAGAGTCTGGCCAACGCTGTCGGCTCCCGGCTGCCCACATTGCCGGGACTGCCGCCCCTGAGGGAAACGACCGCCAACAACTTCAACCTTCGGATGACGGTGGCCAAGACCGACTGGATTCAGAAATTGCTGGGTGTCGGCCTGGATGCCCGTGACCCCATCACCCTCTCGGCTACCGTCAATGACCGCAGCCGCCAGATGCTGGTTGACCTCCAGGCTCCCGCCTTTGCCTATAACGACGATGACTATCGGAAAGGTAGCGTCAGAATAGCATCGCCCAACGACACGATGACCGTGCAGGCGGCCCTCAGCAGCGTCCAGGACGAGGGACGGCTGTTGAATGTCGATATTGACGGCTTTGCTGTCGACAACAACTTGCAGTTTGCCTTGCACTGGAATAACAACAGCCCCCGGAAACCCGTCAGCGGCGTCCTTAACGCCACCACCCAACTGTACCAGAACTTCTCCAATAAGCCTGAGGCCCACGTACGCATTCTGCCGTCGGATGTGGTAATCGACAATTCCGTGTGGCAGATAGAACCTTCAGACATTCTCTATTCTACCGACCGTTTGCTGGTCGACCATTTTTCCGTCCATAATGCCGACCAGTATATCAGTATCGACGGTACTGGCTCCTCACGCACCTCCGACTCCCTTGTGGTGAGCCTCTCTAACGTTGAGGTGGCCTATATCCTCGACCTGATCAATTTCGATGCCGTATCCTTCTCAGGCAAAGCCTCGGGAAAGGCTTTCCTGACATCTGCCTTCGACAACCCCGATGCCAATGCCCTGCTGGAAGTCAGCAACTTCAAGTTCCAGAATGGACGCATGGGCAAGCTGCATGCACTTGTGGAGTGGAACAAGGCCGACAAACAGATAGACCTGCTCGCTACATGCAACGACGGCCCCGAGGCTATGACCTATATTGAAGGCTACGTGTCGCCGGAGCGCGAATTCATCGACCTCGACATTTCGGCCAAGGGCACATACCTTGACTTCATGCACTCGTTCACGGAATCGTTCGTTTCTCATATCACCGGACACGGAACGGGCAGCGTGCGACTGGCAGGACCGCTGTCGGCCATCAACCTCACAGGCGGACTGATTGTTGACGGCGAGGCGACCATAACCCCGCTGAACACCACCTACCGCTTGCGACAGGACACCCTGACCATGGTCTACAACAAAATGATGCTCGAGCACCAGCCCCTCTACGACAAGTACGACAATGTGGCCTACCTCACGGGGGCCATCACCCATGAGGACCTGACCAATCTGTGCCTCGACCTTCACGTGGCCACCGACCGGCTGCTGGGCTACGACTTCCACGACTTTGGCGACCAGTCGTTCTACGGCACCGTCTTCGCCTCTGGCGATGTGGGTATCAGGATGAAGGGCGACGACGTCCATATCGACTGCAATGTCACGCCGCTTAGGAACACGGTCTTCGTCTACAATGCCGCCAACCCCGACGTTATCAGCAATCAGGAGTTTGTCACCTGGAAGACCGGAAGTCATGAAAGTATCGCCACCCGGCAGGAGCCGGCGTCGTCGTCAACCAACATCTATATGACCTTCCTGGTCAATGCGACCCCCGAAGCCACCATGCGACTGCTGATGGATGCCCGTACCAATGACTATATCACCCTTCAGGGCTCTGGTATCATTCAGGCCACCTACCATAACAAGGGAGCCTTCCAGATGCAGGGCACCTATACCGTTGACAACGGCACCTACGATGTCACCATACAGAATATCATCAACAAGAAGTTCCAGTTCCAGCCCGGAGGCACCATCGTCTTTGGCGGCGACCCCTATTCGGCGGCGCTCAATCTTCAGGCCCTTTACGCTGTCAACGGCGTGTCGCTGTCCGACCTGAACATCGGCAACTCCTTCTCGTCAAACACCGTCAGGGTGAACTGTCTGATGAACATTGCCGGCCAGCCGTCGGCACCGCAGGTCACCTTCGACCTTGACCTGCCCAACGTCAATGCCGACGAGAAGCAGATGGTGCGCTCGCTGCTCTCGTCGCAGCAGGAGATGAACCAGCAGGTGCTTTACCTGCTGGGAATAGGCCGCTTCTACAGCCAGGGGCAGAACAATGCCACGCAGCAGGAGCAGCAGAACCAGACGTCGCTGGCCATGAACTCGTTCCTTTCCGGGACGCTGTCAACGCAAATCAACAATGTCATCAACCAGATTGTCAAGAACGAGTACTGGAACTTCGGCGCCAACATCTCCACAGGAACAGAGGGCTGGAACAATGCCGAGTACGAGGGCATTATCAACGGACGCCTGCTGAACAACCGTCTGCTCATCAACGGACAGTTCGGCTACCGCGATAATGCCACTAAGGCCAATCCCTCGTTCATCGGCGACTTTGACGTACGCTATCTGCTGTTCCCCAACGGAAACCTTTCGCTGAAAGTCTATAACCAGACTAACGACCGCTATTTCACCCGTTCATCGCTGAACACCCAGGGCGTTGGCATCATCATGAAGAAGGACTTCAACACCTTCGCCGACTTCTTCGGCCTGAAGAACGACAACCGCTAATTTGTAACATGTAACAATGTAACATTGTAACATAAGGCTCACAGGCTCAACACCTTCTTGGCATACACGCCTCGTTTCGCCTTGCCGTCCCTTTCCACGTAGCCGTCCTTAACCAAGCGCGACACGATGGTTCTGGCATTGCCGTTGTTCGTGCCGAAGTGCTTCTCCACATCCTCCAGGGTGAACGTCTCGGGCAGCATACCGTAGGCAATCTTCGTCTTCGACTGCCGGTTGCGCTCGCGTGCCGGGTCGTTGTCCATGTTGTCAAAGTAGTTGTGGGCATACTCGCCGAAGTAGTAGTGCTGACAGCGGTACTGTATGTTCATGGCCAGCTCGCACAGGCAGTGGTCGGTGTCGTCAACGGCAAAGGTCTTCTTCTGCTGCCACTCCTCCCAGTGGCGCATCAGCATGAAGGGTGCTGCCACGGCTATGCCGTAGTAGGGTACGCGCTTCAGCAGCAGTTCGTCGGCCTTATCCTGGTTGATCTCCGCCAGTTTCATGTGGTCGCGCGTCCACTCCCAGCACTGCTCCACCAGCGGCCACAGCGGCAGCTCGCCGCTCACGCCGTCCAGCCTGTAGGCCCAGGCCTTCATCTCGTCCAGGGCGGCCACGTTCGTCTTGGGCTTTTCCAGGGCCATCATCTCGAAGTTCGACGATGGCAGCGGTATGCAGGCCAGACGTGTCGACAGTCCTGAGCCGAAGTTCCTTTCCGTCACCTTGCGCCTTAGCGATATGGGTGTGCCCGTGTACACGTAGTTCCAGTAGACGTCGAAGGGGCCCGTCACCGAGTCCACGTTCTTGTACTGCTGCGAGTCCTCCTCGTTGTGGAACGCCTTCAGCTCCATCGTGCCCTTGTCTATCCACTGTCCGCCGCGGTTGGCCGCCGTCATCGAGTCCAGCTCCGCGTCGAAGGTCAGCATGTGCAGGTGCATGGGTCGGTCGCCCACTATCTCCACGGCGTTCACCATGTCCTCTATGAACACGCCGTTGGCCGTCCTCGCACCGTGAATGCGCACCATCACCTCCGGCTGCCTCAGCGCCTCCTTCTTCTGCTCCTTGCTCGACGAGGCCCTGGCCTTCAGCTCGCGCTTGTAGTTGTTGATGGCGTCGTTGGCCACCTTGTCGGCGGCAATGATGGGAGCCGCCAGCAGGCGGTAGAGGCGTCCCACCACGCTCTTGCCCGATGCCGGGTCGCCAATGATGTAGATGCTGTAGTTCAGCCGCCGCTCCTCCTCGGGCAGGTGATAGAAGTGGTACCACGTCCGCGTCATCAGCGTGCCCATGAAGGCCGCCGAGGCAAAGAGCACGGCAGGGTAGGCGGCAGGATGCTGGCCGTAGCACACCGCCTTCAGACAGGGGAACTTGCCGAAGAGCTTGCTGATTTCCGCGCCCCATTCCGCCAGGGGCAGTCCCTGTGCCGCGTCGCCGGCCGTCGTAGCGCCGTCGGTGGTGGCGGCCGTGGTAATGCCCGCCTTCTTCAGCGCCTCGCGCATGCGCCGTGGGGTCTGCCTGTCCATCTTGAAGGCCAGTGCCGACCGCACCGTTCCCGCCACGTCCTCGCCGCGCTCCTTCAGCAGGTCGGCCACGAAGGGCGTCTGCCGCAGCACGCGCTCTATCAGCGCCGCGTCGTTGTCGGTGATGTAGCGCAGGTGGTCGGCCAGCACCAGGCTTGTCTTGTGGCGGTCGCCCCGCTCCGGCTGCCTGCCCTCCAGCCATGCCTCCACTATCTTCTGGTATTCCACGCCGTGGTACGTCAGAGGCGCATCAGCCTCAGCGCCTTCTCCACCGGCAGCCGCAGCCGTGGCATGGCCCACAGGGTCAGGTTTACCATGGGCACCACCGTCAGGCAGAGCATGGCCATCACTATCAAACAGAGTGGGCTGACTGCCACCGCTCCGATATTGCTCATTCCATTTTTGATTGAATGCATCATTGTAGTACGTGTAAAAGTCTGTTTCGTCAAAATAAAGTAAATCTTCGCGCGTGGTCAGGAAGTGCCCCCGCGAGCCGTCCTTGCAGCTCTTGTCCACGCTGGTGTAGAGCATCTGCGCCATGAAGAACTGGTTGTCTATCAGGTTGCCCCATTCCATGCGCGCCTTGAACACCACCTTCAGGCCGTCGCCCGATGCCGAGATATAGGCCATCACGATGCCCTGCTCCCGCAGGTCCAGTCCCTCCGTGTGCTCCTTCCACCACGCCCTGACGGCCTCGCCGTCGTGCGTCTGCACCACGTGGTCCAGGTCCATCACCGACAGGCCGTTGAGCCGGCATGCCTTCTGCTGTCGCCAGCGTCCCACGACGCCCTTCGAGTTCTCCATCTCGTCGAAGCTGGCCACGAAGGTCACCAGCGGCAGCTGCTTCTTCATGCTGTCAGCCCAGCGCTGGGCGCATGTCTCGGCACTGCTCTCTGCCAGCGTCTGTCTCACCTCGTCTTTCTGCCGCCGCTGCCAGTCCTGGTAGTCGGCGTCTGTGCGCCAGTCGCGTGTGGCGGCCGTCGCCTTGATCTGCCTGATACGTTCCGTCAGCCACCGCGAGTTGTGGTCGTCCAGCAGACGGCCCATCAACTCCGGTGTCACGTTCTCCGTAGGCTGTGCAAAATTCTTCTGATAACTAAATGCCATGTTTCCCTTAATGTCGAATATTTAAGTATAATCCATGTCGTGGTTAAAAAGGTTACAGCTTTGTCGAGCAGATAATCTTGTTCACCTCCGCCGAGAGCCGGAAGAGCTGCTGACTCACCGAGTGCGCCGTCTTGGTGTCGATGGTCATATACACCAGCAGCCGCTTCTGCCTGGGACAGTTATACACCTCCAGCCCCTCCACGTCCTTCGACAGGCTCACCTTGTCGGGCGTCTTCGGTGCGGTCTTCACCATGCCCTTCGTCAGCCGTGCCAGGTCGTTGTACATCTCCGCCACGGGGTCTGTCGCGTCACGGTTCACCCTGAGGTGCGCTACTATCGACCCCTCCTTCTCGCCCGTCGTCTCGTAGAGCTGGCTCTGCCGCGCCTTCTTCACGTCCTTACGCACGGGCTCGCCCTTGGGCTGCTGTCCCGAGAACTCAAAATCCCTTACCTCGCCGTTCTCCTTGATGAACGTCGCCGTCCCTCTCACCTTGATGCGCTCGCGCCCTGTCGCGGCAGTCATCTCTTTCTCTTCTGTATATTCCATAAATTTGAAAATTAATTGTGTTAACACTCAAAATACCGCCTTGCCTCCCACGCCCTGCGCCGCTCCAGCCCCTTCAGCTTGTGTCCTCCGGCATACACCCACCGTTTGAACTCACGCGTGATGGCCATCTTGGAGCCGCCACGGCGTATCACCTTCAGCAGCGTTGACGACGACAGCCGTCCTATGCCCAGGTTGTAGACAAACGACACCAGCGCATCAAACTGCCCTTGCGTCCTGGCCACCTCCAGTTTGTTCACCTCCAGCTCCGCCGTCCGCACATCCTGCCTGAGCAGCTCCGTCGCCCAGTACTCTGAAATCCTGTCACCCGCACGCACGTCCTTCCCCGTGTGTCCGTATCCAATTGTCAGTACGCCCGCAGCATCCTCGTATGCCGTCAGGCTCAGCCCCTCAAACCCCTTCAGGGCCTTCAGTAAAGTCTCACTTGCTGTCATAGTCTTGTATCTTTAGGTTCAATCACACCGTAAAATTTGTTCACCCGCCGGTACAGCACCATAAAGACATCCGTACGCAGGCACTCCACAAACGTCTCGTAGTCGCGCCAGTAGAGTTGCTTCTCCTCCTCGCTGGGATGTTCGCGTTCGGCATACACCCATGCCAGGGCCACCAGACTGAGTATGTCGGCACAGTGTGCCTCCCTCTCCACCTTGAACCGCAGCCACTGGTTCAGCCATGCCGCTATCCTGGCCACGGCCTCCTCGTAGCTGTCCACCAGGTTGTAGCGTTCCACCAGCTCCTCAGCATGCTGCCGTTTCAGGGTTTCCACCGTACCCTCACAGTCAATACTGAGCAGCACCTCGCCGTCCATCCCCCGCCTCACTCTCTGTTTCACGTCTTCCATAACTTCTAAGTATTCCAATGTCATTGTTCCCGTTATCGTTCCCGTTAAAAACCTCACACCGCTTTGATCTGCCTGATGGTTATCGATGTGGCCTGCTGTTGCTGACCGTTCTGCGATGTCCATATGCGGCGGCTCAGGTAGCAGCTCACGTTGTAGATAGTGTTGGGGTCGAACGTCGGTGCCTGCATGGCTGCGTCGCCCGTCAGTTCCGCCACGAACTCATCGAGTCCGTCGCTCAGTACCAGTTCCACTGAGTAGAACTTCTTCATCTCTCCCGTCCTCTTGTCCGGGTAGTCACGCACCGTCAGCTCCGACTGTGCCTTGACTCTAACTAATTTCTCCATTCCTTTTTTAATTTATTGATTAATAAATAGGTATATAATTCTCTCGTAAAAACTGCCGTGCTGTCGCAGCAGGGCAGGCTTCGGCAGTCCGCTGACCGCCTAATCAACTCAAACAATGAAAAGCAAACAATTATCTTTTGTACCAATAAGTCAAAGAACACCACAATCACACGCCTTTGGGTTTCATATTCATCAGCCCTCCAGGATTGGATTGCGTTGGCAAAGGTAAGTAAAATATCTCATTGACAATCAGGCAGATATAAACAAAAACCCGACCATTCCAGGTCGGAATGGTCGGGGTAATAAAGGCGCAAAAGCCTATTCGCAAAGGTGTTTTTAATAAGTCGGATTAGGTCGGAAGAATTTCTGTAGCACATCGCTGTCCAACGATGGTTCAGCCTTATATTTAGCCAGTTTCAACGGCTTGCCGTCTTTTACGAAGCATTGCTCCGCCAGATCCGTCATGCCTTGCACGGTCAGTTCCTTTGTCTCAATCAGGTTGCCGTGAATGCCGCGAAGCAGTTCCTGAGCCAGTTGCACGTTCTTCAGCCACCCAATAGGTTTCCACTCTACAGGCTGCTGTGTGGAGTATCCCATCGTGTAGAGCCAGCAGTCCAATTCTGTGTCGCGGGCCATGAAGTGCTCCAGCATCAGCAGTTCATAGAGCCGCCGTCCCTCCTCTTCCGGTTTGTTCAGCGGAAAATGCGGTGCCTTCGTTTCGCCATGCATCTCCTTGCTGTAGTGGTTCATCGTATTGTGGTCGCCCACTGACAGCTGGTCTATCTGTACCTTGCCGCTCTTCAGCAGCATCTCAATCAATTCTTTTTGTTCCTGTTTCATGGTATCACTTTTTCCCAAATATCTTTTATATTCCATGGTTCAAGGTGGCATCGTCACCTACAGCCATCTGGTCAACCTTCTCAATGTTGAAGTGGTTCTCATTGCCATTCTTCTTCTCGTTATATTCGGCAAAGAAACTTTCCAGATCGCCCTTATTCTTCTGCCAGGCCGTCACGTCGCCCAACAGCAGGCAGACGGTATCAAACATGCTGCCTGCAGCCGTAATGCCGTGCGTCTTGGCTCTTGTCTTAATTTTCTCAATAATCACCGTCAGTTCAACGGCCTCTACATTAAGTTTGTGTTGCAGACTGGAGATGGTCTTGTTCAGTCGTGCCTTTTCCTGCCGACTATCCTCTTCCATCTTCATCGACATGTCGTTGCCTATACGTACTATTCTGTCGTAAGCATGTTGCCGTCCCCTTAAGTCCGCATACAACGATTCCAGTTCCTTCATCCTTTTTGATGTTAACAGCAGTTCCTTCTCCGTGGTTAATAATCGTCGCTCCAGCCTGTCCTTCTCCATGTCAAGCGTATCACGCTCTTTTGTTACTTTCTCCAACAGCTGGAAGAGATTCTTCTGGCTGTTGGCAATCTGATTGTGGATGTCGTCCACTTCTTTGCTATAGTTTTTTGTCATAGTTTAGTTTTAGTTGTTTTAAAATGGTTCTTTGCTCACAGAAATCCCACCTCCTGTGTTCGTTAGAAAGAGACGTGGAGCACCATTGATAAACAACAAACGTCTCAGGGGCTGCAATCCCTTCACGGATATGTCGAATACCACCTGTGTCCACGCCTCAAAATTATTGAGTGTGAGCAGGCAGCCTCGGCTTTCCGTGAATCCTTCAGTTTGCAGCTTTGAGACGTTCCGAAAAACTATTGGCTCTTTCTTGCTATTTTACAAAAGTTCAGAGTGCAAAGGTAAAACATTTCCTTCACACTTCCATGTTTTTATGACGATTTTATGGACTCATAGATCATATTTTTGGTTTTATACACTTGTTTTATTTTGTTGTTTCGTTTGTTTTATGTAAATTTGCAGCGTCTAACATATAGAAATAGGAACAGATGAATACAAATGTTTTAGCAACTCCATCACCCGCCAGTGCCAAGTACTGGTCGGAACTGAAGGATTTAAGTGACAACGTAAAGTTGGAACTCATCACCTTGCTAAGCAGTTCCATGACACATCCTGAAGAAGAGTCTGATGCGGGCAAGGGATGGACAGAAAAGTTTGCAGGCAAATGGCTGGATGACAGGACTGCAGAGGAAATCATCGAGGATATCCGTGCTGCCAGGAATGCCCCACATAAGGGAGATTAATCTACTCATAATCCGCTTATTCAAATACTTGTCGTAATATTGCTTGCTTTAATGCGTCGCACTCCTGAGAAATTATCTTATTAAGTCGTGTCTGCGCTTCGTTCATTGCTTAAAACTTATGCTAAATCTTCGTGTTTCTTTACCAACATTATTTGTGATTTCAATCCCATGAAGAGGTTTGAGATTATAGGCTTTGCCTTTCCCTCTTCAACTTTAACTTCTGCATATTTTTTATAATTATTATCTTCATTATCTCTCAGCCAAAAACCAACTGTTTCTGGTTTGTCGACATTATGAAATTCGCTAATAGATATATACTCTACTATTATCGATTCTCCTGTGGAACCAATGAATTTAATGCCTCGTGTTAACTGATCACTATTCCAACTATTATAAAAAGGACTCGCAACACATTCTTTACAGAGTTCTAAAAATTGATCTTTAGTTGGTATGCTGAACTTTGAGGCCTCTATGTATGTATAAACTCTTCTCGTTTTACTAATATCTCTAATACACGAAGATGACCACAATGTGCCACTCGGGAGCCCTAAGTCAACATACTTCACACCATCTTTTATCAATTCTAATTCTTCGTTCTCACGATGTTTCATACCATCTTCATAACCATCAGCATAGGCCTGCTCAATGGCTGATGTTATGGCTTCTAGGGCTTTACCTTCAGCATATTGTTTTGCTTTTTCTTTAATGTCCATAGTTTTATGTTTTATAGTTATTCAAATACTTGTCTTAATATTGCTTGTTTCATTCCGGGCATATCCAATGAATCAGGTGCCTGTCCCCATGATTCCTTCACAATAGGGTCGGTTCCGCTGTGTAATTCGCTCGTCGCAAAACTCACTAGATATCACCATAGGGTAAACTTTTTATGTAATTTTCCATATAATCCCAGTCAGGAGTATTGTCTTTCTTCACGGGTAATGGAATCGTTGTGTCTGACAAGTATCTACCCCATTTTCGCCCAAAAGAATATTTGAATCTTTCTTTGTCGAATAGGGTAACAAGAAATAGCGCATTATATTTATTCAGATGGTTGTTGTATCCCAAAGCCACATCCCCTGAAGCCATAAAATCAACATCCATATAGTTAGTATAACCTACAGACCCCTGACCGTTACAAATAAAAACAATACAGTTTCCTTTACTGATTTGTTCTTTACAGTAACCGCAGCGGTACATAACCCCATTATTCCGTTTCTTGGCTCCGACATATAAGCAATCATCTCCTTCGTATAAACTGTCTTTTGAATGGACTTTCCCACGTGGAAGCTTTCCTTTTTTATTCGTTCTAAATAGATTTTTGACTTTAAAGAATTTCCATTCCTTAATGTTCGAAAATTCTTTCAACTCATTTGATGTTTTGAGTCGAATATCTTCTATAACACCTCTTGATAGTTTTTTTAATTCTTCCCAGTCGACCTCTTCATTTTTGGCTGGCAAACGTATTGTGAAATCCCTTTTAATATGTTTGTTAAGTTCCCTTCCAAAGGCAACAAATCTAAAACCACATTCTTTCGTAATAAGCATTGAGACAAATAATTTTTCTTCTACAGAAAGTTTCCTTCCGTCTTTTAAGTCCATTAAGACTGCAACGTTTTGCCCAGTGTAGAATTGCTTTGGCTGAACAAAAGTCGAGCCGATACTACCCCCAAGTGCTATTGTTATACAATTAGCCGGATATGGCTCTACTTCATCTATAGGTTCCACCCATCCTTTTACTCCATTGTTTGAGGCTGTCCTTGACACAAAAGCAATATTCATGTTCTCACTTTCGACCATTTTGTTGTAGTCAAACTTATTGCCGAATGTAACCAGGAAAAGTTTATTAAGTGGAAAAGCTTTCCAATTCGAAGTATCGTGATTATTCTTCATCATCATAATTTTCTGATTTAGAACTTATGCTATAAGCAACGAAATTCCTGACGGTTTTTTCGAAATCACTGGGCGTTAATGTGGAGTAATCTGTTTCCATATATGCTTCGCATAACCATTCGTCTTTATAGTTCACTTTCCTGATTGCTGATAAGCCAGTAATCGCTTCTCTTTTTCTATATGTGTCCAACCACTTTTTCTCAATATTTTGCCATAACCCTTCACCTGTTTCCGGGTCAGTCTTTTCAACTCTACCTAAATTCTTTTTCTTTCGAAAGCCATCATCTTTATAATATCCAAAGAAAGTCCCTTGGTCAACACTCGCATGTCTGGTTCCTAACTCAAAAATCATACAACAAGCATTGGCACTCGCACCTGGATGAAAAATGTCAGATGGCAAAGAGAAAACGGCATCAAGATGGTGTTCTTGCAGCATTAGCTCCTTAAATTTTGTGATTTCAGCATCCGTTCCTATTGCACACTGCATTGGTAATAAGACTGCAAGTTTTCCCTTCTTGACTGTTTTTGCAATGTGATAAACGAAATGAAAACCTTTGCTGGGGTCTTCGCTCTTTTCTTTATCTTGTTTGCCTTTCTTCACCTTTTTCCATGTCTCAACATATTCTTTGTTACAGTTTGCTCTTTGGGCATTGTATGGAGGATTCATAAGAACTCTATCTATGTTGGCATTCTTGATCCATTCATCCTCTGTAAAACAACTACCTTGTTTAATATTGGTATTTCCGTCGTTGTGAATTAACATGTTTGTTGTAGCCAATCCGAATGCTTTCTCTTCATACTCTATGCCATAAATGTGTTCTTTATAGACAGCAGTCCTTTCATCATCTGTCTGGCAATCCTTTAGTGCTTCTGTCATTGCCCTGACAAGAAACGCACCGCTACCACAACAAGGGTCTAATATTCGAGAATGACGAGTAATCCCAACAACCTGACACATAAAGTGCACAATATGATCGGGAGTGAAAGCTTGGTTCTTATCTCCTTTCCCAACATATTTGTTGAAAGTTGTAAAGAACAAATTTAAAAGATCCTGACCCGCTGTCGTTTCATCGTTTATATATGGAAGAATATTATCGTTAATGTCATTCAAAATATTGGCGAAAACAACACCTGATAAATCTCGGACGTGTTGGTCTCCTAATACTTTTTGATCTAAAACAACAAGCTTACAAGCTTTGTTCAGGTCTTTGCTTAGTTTGGATTCAAGAACGCCTTTAATTCCTGCAATAATTTGACTTGTTTGTAATCCTTTATAGGCTAAACCGTGCTTTAAGGCCAAAAGACAGGTTCCAACGAACTGGCTTCTTAGGTCTGCTGGTATATTATAAGTATGGAGCTTTTCATTTAAATCATAAGTGCTTTTTATGACCTTTTCTTTATCGTTGGTGGTTAAGGGCCTTAAAATGTTTGCGTATTCACCGAAGGATTTCATCTTTAAATGGTCTTCAAGTAGATTCTCTTTCGTAACCCTATCTCTCCAAACTCGAATTCTATCATCTTCTGTATTCGCCAAAATGCCAATAACTGAAAAGCCAGTTAGTTTCTTTTCGTAAGATATGTAGGCATCAAGCTGTATTTCTGCTTCTTTGTCGACATAAAAATTTCTCTTTGTCTCGACTAAGACGGCAACCTGACGTTCATCATCCACGAAACGTATATCTAAATTCTCAAATGTACGGTTATCTTTTCCTTTAACTTGGACTTTCGAGAAGTCAAGGCCTATAGCCTCAAACGCCTTAGGATAACGGAACTCGTCATTCTCTATATTCGATTTTAGATAATCGCGTCCTATCGTTTGAATAATATCAACTCGTTTCATATAATCAACATTAATTTTCGTTAAACTGTATACGGGGACAGGCCCCGTGTGCATTCTCAATATTTGTATTGTCTTTATTCAACAAACATTTTATTGCCATTAACAATATTGATGCCTCTTTGGGGTGAACTGCGTCGCACTCCTGTTAGCGAATAACAAACAGCGCTTTCACCGTTACTTACCGTAAGGTCATCTATACCATTTGCGGTATCACTTATGTCTGTGAGTGTCATATTTGAGCCTATTGTGTTTGCGGGTTTCAAGGCTTTCTTTACTATTAAGGCCCCACCTGTTGTCATGTTGAAATAGTTCAGCTCTACTACCCATGCGCTATATTTTAGAGATGTGCCAGTGTTGTTGGTAAAGGTGAATGCGTAATAAGAGTTAGGGGCTATATACGAACTAACCACATTGGGGCTATAATAGACTATATACGGATTTTGGTAGTCATATATCTTTAGCATTGCCATCATCAGATTGGCATCAGAGTGGTTCCTTATAATCATATTGTAGTTTTCAGTCAAGGAGCCGCCAGACCAATGAGAACTAAAACTCATCAGGTCTATGTCTAAGGAGCTGTTTACGTTTTGTGCCTTGGCGACAAAACAGAACGTGGCCATCCAAAGGGTTAAAATCAGTTTCTTTCTCATGTTACTTTTTCTTGGTTTTTATTTCTTGTCCTTGTTGATATACACCAGCTTGGCCTCCTTGGCCTCGTCGGCAAGCTTCTCGTTGCCCAGGCACTGGAGGCGGTGGAGGAGTTCGAGGAAGGCGGAGGTGCTGTCGAAGTTGAGGTTGAAGACGCGTGCCAGGTCTTGCCACATGTCGAGGGTGACGCCGCCGCCGGGGGCATCCTTCAGCTCGAACTTCACCATCTGGCCCTTGTCGTTCTGCATCCACAGCTGGTAGCGCTGCTCGTCGTCGTGGCTGTTGTTCATCGTTGTCGGTGGGTAGGGATGGGACATGCGGCATTAGGCGGCATCGTCGGGGTTGCCCTCGCTGATGTCGCCGTCGGTGGGTACATTAATATTTAGGGTGTCGGCGGCTGGGGTGCCGTCGTAGTTGTATTCCATGACCTCGGCCCACGTAGTGTCAACGACGATGGTGGTGGTGGACACGGCAGTACTGTCGGCAGCAGTACTGTCGGCAGCGGTGCGGGAGTAAGTGTCAATGGGATGTGGCTCCGGTGGGGTGGGGGTGTCGTCGCTGGAGCAGGCGACGAAGAGCAGGAACGTTATGAGGGAAGGTAAAAAATTACCCCCCCCCTATAATATTTGTTAACATTTTAGATGTATTATCGTGTTTCATCTTGACTGTTTCGGGTTATTGTGTGTGCAAAAGTAATGAAAAGTTTTGGATTGTGCAAATGTTGTGGTCAATTTTTTTATATGAATGTTACAATGTTACATGTTACATGTTACATTTACTACTTCTTAGGTGTTGCAAGGGGATGGTGGGGTGGAAGAAATGTTACTTTTAAATTTATATATATTATATATATATTATAATATATATATAATATATATAAATTGTATAATACTTTGTATGTAACAACGGGAAAAACATGAAATGTAACATGTAACATGTAACATTCCACGCTCTGGATTGGCTGGCGTGTAAAAACAGGCTGTTGGGAAAGTTTTCCTGACAGTATTCTGACAGAAACAGGCTGTTTCTCAGAAAAATAAACTTTGTTTTATTTACGAAAAAAGTTTAGAAAATTGTTGGCAAAAGTTTGGTGGATTCAGAAAAATTTCGTACCTTTGCAGAGTCATTGGGAGAATGATTTTCAAGCGCTTGTTCAGACCCTAACCCCCGGAGACAGCGGGGCAAAGAAAGCGGGAGGCGGTCACCCGGTGTAGATGGCCGCAGGAGTTTCTAATACTATAAAAAACACTAAGAATTATGCTGAAGATTAATTTGTACAGAAACAACAACACTGCCAGCCGTGGCTACAGTAAGATTTACGCTCGCGTGGAGAACGACCCACCCATGAACCTGCGCGAGCTGTCGAAGCACATGCACGACCACAACTGCCCCTACGACCTGGGCACCATCATGGGTGTGCTGACGCAGATGGTGAGCTGCATCCGCGAGCTGACGCTGGACGGCAAGCCGGTGAAGATTGACGACCTGGCCATCTTCTCGTGCCAGGTGGAGACCACGGGTGCCAACTCGTACCTGAGCTTCGAGGTGAGCAAGAACGTGAAGAACATCCGACTGGGCGCACGCGCCACGGGTGAGTTCTCTCGCGCTGAGCTGAACAAGGCGGGCAAGGTGGGCTACACGTCGCTGGCCGAGAGCCTGCGCGATGCGGAGCGTCCGCAGCCGGAGCCTGAGCCTTGATCTCTGGGGGCTATGGGTATCAACCACCCCTGGCCCCTCCTACTCAGGAGGGGGATTGCAGACCTCCCCTGGCCCCTCCTACTCAGGAGGGGAACTTCAGACCACCCCTGGCCTCTCCTCGCTCGACCGTAGGTCGCTTGCAAGGCAAGAACTTAGGAGGGGGATGATTAGAAAAGTATTAACCTGACGAACACGGAACTACCATGAAGAACAGCAAGAAAGTATGGAAGATTGTGCTACAGACGCTGGCTAACATCATAGCCGCTGCGCTGACCGCGCTGGGAACGACCAGCTGCATGGGTCGCGGGCCCGTCTGTTTCTAAACGAAAAAAGCGCTGATTATCAGCGCTTTTTTTTGTAGTCGATAGGGGAATCGAACCCACAAAAACAAAAGAAATCAAATGCAAATTAAATTATTGAAATACAAGTAGTTATAAGGATTGTATATTTTCCTTTCTTTTCTCTAGATGCCTATTTTTGCTATTGGGGTGTTAAAATTAACACCTTATTAACACCCCAAATCAAATAATTGTTGTACCTTTGCAGCCGAAAAGGAAAACAAAAGAAAATAGATATGTCAGAAACAAGAGGGAAAAACAAGAATCTGATTGAGGCTGGCAATCCTCGCTTGCTAAAGAAAGAAGTAAAGGGCGGTACAGAATACAGCCTCTATCTTGAATATCAGTTAGGCTATAACAGGGATAACGGTACTTCCATTCGTAAGAAGGAAGCCTTGTCGCTGCATCTGATTGCCAACCCAAGAACTCCAGTAGAACGTCAGCAGAACAAGGAAACGCTTGCACTGGCCAAGAAGATTCAATTTGAGAGATCACAAGAATTGCTTGAAGATAAGGAGGGCTATCGACTAAAGAAGAAAGATGCCGTAAACCTCTTAGACTATTTCGAACAGTTCGCACAGACTGCCAATGTCGCAGATAGGCTTGTTTTGGTAGGTGCATTGAATAACTTCAAGGACTTTTTGGGAAAGAAGTATCCTCAATATGCCAATTGGATTGAAGCCAAGAACTTGACTAAGGAAATGATGCAGAAGTTTGTCGAATACCTGATTGAAAACCACAAAGGACAAGGTGCCGAAACCTATTACAAGCGCTTTAAGCGGATGATTAATTACGCAGTTGAGCATGAGGTGATAGTGAAAAGTCCCTGCAAAGGTGTCACCACTCCACAAAGAGATGATATCTTGGAAAAGGATATACTAAGTAGAGATGAGGTTATTAAGATGTTTGAAACTCATTATAAAGGTGAGAATCCTGAGATTAGAAGGGCTTTTGCAATGACTTGTTTGTCTGGTATCAGACATTGTGACATAATTAGGCTGACTTATAGTGAGGTTGACTATGCAAATAAAATGCTAAAGTTTCGCCAGAATAAGACGGTGAAGCATAGCAGTAGCAGCGGTGTGACAACACCACTTACCCCCACATTATTAAATATAATAGGTAAGAAAGCAGAAGATGCCAAAGATGATTATATATTCCACCTCCCTTCTATGACCATGTGTCAGAAAGCATTGAAACGTTGGACTAAAAAAGCAGGAATAGACAAACATATAACCTGGCATTGTGGACGGCATAGTTTTGGAACCCAATTACTCAATGAGGGAGCCAACATTAAGGTGGTCAGTAACCTATTAGGTCATAGCAGTTTGAGATTTACTGAGAAATATGTAAGAGCTGTCGATGAAGAAAAGAAAAAAGCAATTAATAGTTTACCCAGCATAGAACTCTGAACTTCTTTTTCCCTTAAAGTCTAATTAACCTTAAGGGAAAAGAAAAGTTTAGTTTGCATTGCAGATATATAGCAACGGGACGTACTAAACACAAATATTTTATTTAATTCTTGGCAAAAGCATTGTTGATTCAGAAAAATATCGTAACTTTGCAGCCAAGAACAAGAATAGGAGATATAATTATGGCATTAGCAATCAAGGCAATCCCAACACTCTACGGTGACGAAGCACGTCGTTTCCGTGAGATGGCAGACGAGACGGAGCGCAAGTTTGACATGCGCCCTAAGCGAGACCTTACAGCAGATCCTCGCTATAAGGCTATGCGCACAATTCTCGAGAGGTCGAACATCAACTTCTAATACAGACGATGGCGTTTCTCGAAGAAAACTGCGTACTCGATATACTGACAGATGGCATTCTTACCGAGTGTCATCCTTTTGTGTGTGGCGATGATGATATGGACGAGTTCTTCCAGAAGGATGCGCTCGACTATACCCGTTATCGCATGGGAAAGTCATACTGTTTCCGCATGAAAGATGATGTTCAGACTATTGTTGCCTGTTTTACCGTTTCTAATGACAGTATTCGCATTTACGATCTGCCAAGCAGCCGTCGCAATGCCATGTGGGGTATCACTAATCGCGAAAAGATGCTGACCCGCTATCCAGGAGTACTCGTTGGTCGCTTAGCTGTGGCCTCTCATTTTTCTGGTAAAGGGATTGGTTCTGAGGTTCTGGACTTTATCAGAATGTGGTTCCTTGATGAATCCAACAAGACTGGATGCCGCTTTGCTATTGTGGATGCCAAGAATGAGCCTGAAGTTTTGCGCTTTTATGAACATAATGGTTTCAAAGCTCTTTTTCCTCGTGAGATAGATGAAGACTTCTACACGAAACCACCTAAGGACGATGAGGAACGTGAAGAGCGAATGAAACGCCCTCGAAAGCTTAGAACTCGTTTGATGTTCAGCGACTTGCTTGATGAATGATCAGAGGTATACGGGGAGAAATATGGCGGCCTGATCACCCGTTAATTGTCCGCAAGGACAGAAAGTATGAAACCTCTATAAAAACCCCGTCCCAATACGAACAGGACTTGCAGATTGGTTGCAAGCCCTGTTTTGCTTATACAAAGATGCCAAGAATAAGGTTATTCCTTTAATTCTTGGTCCATATTTAAGCGTAAAATGCAGAAAAATAGTATTCGTTCATCTTATTCGAGAAAAATTCCTTAGGAGTAAGGCACTTGTCAAGGCCGTGTGATTTCTTGTCCTTCTCAATGTTTATCCAGTTGTATGGGTTTTTTGTTAGCAGTCCTTGTCCTATGGCATCTTGTATAAACCCTTTTAGGAAGCGATGGTAGTTGTTCCACTTGCTGTAGGGCCTCATACCTGTACTTGTCAGGTATTTGTCGTAGGCAATAATCTTGGAGTCCCTGATAGAAAGTGTAGCGAATAAATTTTGAAGTGTAGCTAATAAGTAGCTACTAAAACAAAAAAGAGAGCTTCAGATAAACTCTCTTTGTAGTCGATAGGGGAATCGAACCCCTATGCCAAGATTGAGAATCTTGTATCCTAACCATTAGATGAATCGACCATCTTTGCAACCCATAGAGGGAACCCCTGCGGAAGGAGGGGGATTCGAACCCCCGGTACGGGAACCCGTACGGCAGTTTAGCAAACTGCTGGTTTCAGCCACTCACCCATCCTTCCGGATTTCCTTTGTGCTGCAAACCGTTGGGGTTATCTCCTTGATTGCGGGTGCAAAGGTACGCATTATTTTTCAATCCTCCAAATGTTTTTCAAACTTTTTTTGGAGAAAAGTGAAAAATCATGCTTTTTTCTGTGGAATGCCCTTCAGAATGGCCAAAAGATGATCCCAAACCATCTGTACGGTGGGTATGTGGAGACGCTCGTCGGGTGTATGGACGAAGCGCAGGGTGGGGCCGAAGCTGACCATGTCGAGGTTGGGATAACGCTCGGAGAAGAGTCCGCACTCCAGACCGGCATGGATGCCGCGCACGACGGGTGTCTTGCCGAAGAGCTGCTGGTAGGTGTCGACGACGATCTGCGTCAGCTTGGAGTCGGCGCGCATCTTCCATGCGGGATAGCCGTCGGACGACTGGGCTGTGGCTCCGGCCAGTTCGAAGACGGCCTGTATGGTGGCGCACATGTTGTCGAGGTTGGACATGACATTGGAACGCTGGCTCGACAGGATGTTGATTTCGGTCTCTGCGGTGTGTACGCTGGCGATGTTGCTGGAGGTCTCGACCATGCCGCCCAGGGCCTCGTCCTGGCAGATGGCGTAGATGCCGTTGTCGACGGCCTGCAGAGCCCAGACGAAGTTGCGTGCTACGGAAGGCTCTATGACCGTCTGTGCATCGGTGCTCTCCATGAGCCACTGCATCTGTGTGTCGGTGACGTGGAACTCGTCTTCGACCTCTGCGGCGAAGATGTTCCAGTCGGCACGGACATTCTCCTTGACGTCGTTGGGTACGGCCATGATAAACTCGCCGTCGCGGGGGATGGCATTGTGGAGCTTGCCGGAGTGGAACTGTGCCAGGCGTATGCCGTCGTAGCGGCGCATGGTCTGGAAGAGGAACCGGCCAAGAATCTTGATGGCGTTGGCGCGCTTCTTGTTGATGTCGTCGCCGGAGTGGCCGCCGACGAGTCCCTTGAGCTGTCCGCGGAGGAAGAAGGAGCCGGCGGGGGCCTCTTCGCGGCGGAAGTTGAACTGGGCCTGGGTGTTGCGGCCGCCGGCACAGCTGACGAAGATCTCGCCCTCGTCCTCGGAGTCGAGGTTGATGAGGTAGTCGCCGGTCATGAAGCCGGCCTTCATGCCTTCGGCTCCGCTGAGGCCCGTCTCTTCGTCGCGTGTGAAGACGCATTCCAGCGGTCCGTGCTCGATGTTGTCGGAGTCGAGTATGGCCAGTTCGATGGCGCAGCCAATGCCGTCGTCGGCTCCCAAGGTGGTTCCTTCGGCCGTGAGCCATTCACCGTCGACATAGGTGCGGATGGGGTCGTTGTCGAAGTCGAACTGCACGTCGACCAGCTTGTCGCAGACCATGTCCATGTGGCTCTGCAGGATGACGGTTTGTAGGTTCTCGTAGCCGGGTGTGGCGGGCTTGCGGATGATGACGTTGCCGGTCTCGTCGACCTGAGTGTCGAGGCCTCGGCTCTCGCCCCAGCTCTTGAGGTATTCAATCATTTTCTCCTCGTGCTTGGAGGGTCGTGGAATCTCGTTGATCTTGGCAAACTGCTCAAAGACAACGGCGGGTTGTAATTCGGTCTTGTTCATACTGATGTCGGTTTTTTTTATTCTTGTTTGTTGCTTTCTTCTGTTGTGGCGGTCTTTCCTGCCTGTTCCTGGCTTTTCTGCTCGCGGTATTTGGAGGGGGTCAGACCGGTTTTCTGCTTGAAGGTGCGTGTGAAGTTAACGGGGTCGCTGTATCCCGTCCTTGAGGCTATCTCGGCTACGGAGAGGCTGGTGTTCTCGACGAACATGACGGCCTTCTTGATGCGGAAGTCGCTGACGAACTCCTTGGGCGACTGGCCGGTGAGCTCTTTCATCTGCTCATAGTAGACTGTGCGGTCGAGGCCGGACTGGGCCACGAGGTCTTCAATCTTGAGGTCGGGGTTGGCGAAGTTGGCCTCGAGCCAGTCGAGCTGCGACTTGACGAAGTCGTAGTCTTCCTGGTGGACGAAGGCCATCTCCTGTGGTCCCAGCTTGAGCACCTTCATGTTGCGCCGTCTGGTCTGCCGCTTCTGCTGCCAGAGCATGAGGGCCAGCAGGGCTGCCACGGCCAGGGCGGCGTATATCCAGAGTGCTGCTCCGGAGAGCAGGGGGTGGGGCGGCACGGTGACCTCGATGGTCTTCAGGTCGTATTTGTCGGGAGAGTCAAGCAGGAAGGCCTTTACCTTGAACTGGTAGGTGCCTCCGGGTACGTCGGCATAGGTTGCGGTACGTGTCCGGTCGGCGTTTCTCCACTCCTTGTCATATCCCTCGAGCATGTACTGATAGTGTATGCGCTGCTGGTAGTGGTAGTTCATGGCTGCGAAGCGGAACCCGAAGGTGTCGTCGTGTTTCTGTATGGATACTTGCCTGGCTTCGGGGACGTAATACTTGCAGTAGCTGTTCAGCCGTGGGCTGATTACCTGTCCGTTGACAATGAAGTCGGTGATGCGGAGCTTCATCATCGAGACGTTGTCGGTGACAAGTTTCTTACGGTCGACGGTGTAGTAGCCGTTGAGGGTGCCGAAGAGGACGTTGCCGTTGGGCAGGCAGAGGGCTGACGACTCGGAGCACAGGGTCTCGTCGACGCCGTCGAGGGTTGAGAAGGTGGTGAAGATGCGCTTGCTGACGTCGTAGGAGCTGAGTATGTGGCCTGTGGCAAACCACACGTTATTGCTCAGGTCGAACGTGATGCTCTTGATTTCCTCGGACGGCAGGCCGTCCTTGCTGCCCAGCGACTCGAAGAGCCAGTTGCCGTCGGCATCGGTGCCCAGGGCATGTGCCAGTCCGCCGCCGTTTGTGCCCACCCAGATGTCGCCTTTCTTGTCGGTGGCCAGACAGACGATGTCGGTGCTCATGAGGATTTTGTCGGGCTGGAGTACCGAGTTCTTCAGCCGCTCTACCTGCACCTCCCGGTTGTTTATCGAGAGGGCGAGTATGCCGTCGGTGGTGCCTGCCCATACCTTTCCGTCCTTGTTGAGGGCGATGGTACGTACTTTCATGTAGGAGTTCTTGGGGTACTGGGGCATCGCGTTACCGGGGTTCAGGAAGACGGTCTTGCCCTCCTTGTTGCGGGTGAGCACGTTGACGCCACCGCCGTAGGTGGCTATCCAGATGTTGCCCTGCTTGTCTTCAACCACCTGGTAGGCGGCATCTGAGCTGAGGCTGTAGTCGTCGTCATCGTCATGGCAGAACCGCCGGATGTCGTGGCCGCCGTTGGCGTTGAAGGTCATCATGAAGATGCCGTGGTCTTTGGAGCATATCCAGAAGCGGCCTTTGGAGTCTTTGGATATGCCGTAGACGCGCCCTATGGGATGGCCGTCGGAGTCGGTGGTGACAATGGTGTGGCTGCCGTCGGACCGTTTCATGAAGAGCATGCTGCTCTTGTTGCCCATGAGGAGCAGTTTGCGCTGAGGGTCGTAGCAGATGCCTCTGACCTCGTTGTCGGTGGGCTGTACCGACTCCGGCAGCAGTAGGGTGCGGGGGATGTTGTACTTCAGTATTTCAAGTTTTTCGAGGCCCTGGCGGCTGGTGGACATGTAGACGATGCCCTCGGGCAGCTCGCAAGAGGCGTTGACGGTGTTAGACAGGTTCCACGGGTTGACGGGGTCGTTATGGAAGTATTCCACCTCGTCGGTCTTGCGGTTGTAATAGCCGTAGCCGCCGTGGTTCATGCTTATCCAGAGGGTGCCGTAGACCTCGTTGAAGGTGCCGCCTGCGCCGTCGTGTTCAGGCACGGGGACATACTGTTCGTAATGCCGTTCGGCCATTGTGGCGGGGTCTATTTTGGATACACCGAATCTTGAGTCGGCAAACCAGATGAGTCCGTGGCTGTCGACGAAGATGTTCTGGATGCGCTTGCCGGTGGATTTCCTGAGCTGGCGCGGCTCTTGTCCGTATGAATACAAATAGATGCTGCCGCTCCTGCAACCTACGAAAATGTTGTAGCCGTTGGAGAAGAGTGCTGTCACGTCCTCGTCCTCGAAGAGCCCCTGGCGCTCGATGCTCCTGTTGCTCAGGTCGATGCGGTGCAGTCCCTGGTCTGTGCCTGCCCAGATGTCCTCGTGATAGCCTTCGGCGAAGCATCTGGCAGAGCGTTGCCCGGTGAAGATGAGCTGCATGTCGAGGCTGTCCTTGTCGAGCCGCATCTTGTAGATGCCAATGCCGTCGACAGATGCCAGTATGTCGCCGTTGCTCATTTTGAAGAGGGCGTGTCTTGCCCGGTATTCCTCGCTGTCGGCAATATCGTTGAAGGGGTTGATGATGACATCGCGCCGGCGGTTCAGCACGAAGATGCGGTTGTCGTACATCCGGAGCCATACGTTCTGCGACTTGTCGAAGGTCATGGCCAGGATGCGGTTGTGCAGGTGGGGTATATGGCTGGCATTGCCCGTCTGGTAGTTGTAAAAATGGTAGCCGTCGAAACGCGACAGGCCGTTCCATGTGGCTACCCAGATGTAGCCATAGTCATCTTGCCTGATATCGGCAATGGCATTGCTGGCCAGACCGTCGTCGGTGGAGTAGTGCGACAGCGAGGCCTGCAGCCGTTGTGCTCTCACGGACAGGCAGGCCAGTGTGAGTGCCAGCAGGAGGGCCAGTTTTGTTTTTTGAGTCATGTTTTAGTAGCCTTTGTTTTGTGGAATGTTGGGGTTGAGTGTCCTGACGTCGCCAGGTATGGGGAAGACGGTGGTGTGGCCGTCGCTCTCGTCAATGGCATCGGGGCCGTCGTAGAGGGAGCGGTATTTCCCGAAGCGTATAAGGTCTTGTCGGCGCCATCCCTCCCAGCACAGTTCGAGCATCCGCTCGTCAAGCAGGTTCTCCAGGGTGCAGGGGCGCCTTTCCATGCCGGCGCGTTCCCTGACGCGGTCGAAATCCTCCTGTCCGCTTTCGCCTAGGCGCACCTTGGCTTCGGCTCTCATCAGGAGGACGTCGGCAAAGCGGAAGAGTACGATGTCGTTGTCGGTCAGCTTGCCATCATTAGTGGTAGTGGTGGTCAGCTGGTACTTGTGCATACGTGCGCCTGCCGTCTCTAAGTAGGGTGAATTGCTCAAGTCGAGCTGAATGGCCTCAGGTACATAGGAGAACGGCTGGCCGGTGCGTGTGGTGACATACCTGCCGTCGGGGGTGTAGATATTATCGGTATAGAAATTGTCGAAGAAGCGCGAGTCGACGTCGTCTGTGCCGTAACCATAGATTCGCAGGGTCTCCAGGGTGGCACAGGCTCCGTTTTCGCCCTTCATGCCCCATGATGCTGCATGGCGGTAGTGCAGGGAGCGGATGATGTTCTCCTGGCAGTTGGTGTACAGGTCTTTGTCCATGGGAATGACGAAGATGTTTTCTACCGATGTCTCGTTGTTCTTGCTGAAATTGTCGCTGTAGGTGAGGGACAGATTATACCCGAAAGCCTCAATGGAGTCGCAATAGTCGATACACTGCTGATAGCAGCTGTCGTTGGCGCTGCCCGTGTAGACAGGGGCGTTGAGCATGAGCTTGGCCATGATAAAGTCGCTGACGGGCCTGGTGATGCGCCCATAGGCGCTGCCGTGCTGCGTGCTGCTGCTGATAAGCAGGTGTCTTCTGGCTGTCTGCAGCTCGTTGACGATGAACTGGTAGACCTCCTTGCGCGGTGTGGAGTGTACCTCTTTCATGGAGGTGGCTGTGCTAAGTATGAGCGGCACGTCGCCAAACAGGTCGATAAGATACCAGTAGTAGAGGGCACGCAGGGCTCTGACCTCTGCCTGCCACATCTCGAGGTCGTCGCCCGCCAGCGTGCTGTGGCGGCTGAGCTGCTCCAGGGAGTTGTTGCAGAGGGTGATGACCTTATACAGGTATTTCCATGAGTTGTTCAGCAGGTCGTGGCCCGGTGTCCAGCTGTGCTTGTACATGGCCTGCCACATGCCGTTGTCGTACCAGTCGATGCCTCTTGTGGGCAATATGGCCTCGTCGGAGCCGAATGTCTGCAGGTCGTAGATGCCACGGCAGGTGCCCTGCAGGCCCTGTCCGTCGCTGCTGCCCCCTGTATAATTATATAAGGTGGCAACCGTATTCTGGAAAAGCGACTGCTTGGTAGCGTAGGCTTCCTCCTCGGGAATCTGGTCCTTGGGGTATTCGTCCAGTTCGCAGCTGACTGTCAGCGTACAGAGAAGAGCAATATAGAGAAACTGTTTCATGGGGTGTTGGCTTAGAATTGAATGCTTAGTCCGAAGGAGAAGGAACGGTAGACGGGGTAGGAACGCTTGTCGTCGACCCCTAATGTGGAGTTGACGATGCTGGAGTTGATCATCGGCGTCAGGCCTGAGTAGGCGGTGATGGTGGCCAGGTTGTTGACGGAGACCGATGTCCTGAGACTCTGGATGTACTTGCTGCGCAGAGGCACGTTCCAGCCTAAGGTGACATAGTCGAAGTTGACGTAGTTGCCGTTTTCAAGCCAGTAGTCGCTGATGGTCTGGTCCTTGATGTTCTGTTCAGGTGCCTCCTTCATGACGTTGTAGTTGGGCAGCATCTGCATATTCATATAGGTAAGGGCCGTGCCGTTGAAGATTTTATGCCCGAAAGCACCGTTCATCTGTATGCAGAGGTCCCATTGCTTGTAGCGCAGGGCGATGTTCGAACCAAGGCGCATCTTGGGCGTGGCCTGTCCGCAAATCTGCTTTTCGCTGCTGACATCGTACTTGTAACTGCCGTCGCTTTGCTTCACCAAGCCGTTGCAATGGTACAGGTAGAACACGCCGAGCGGTTCTCCTACAATCTGCATGGTAACATCGCTGCCGCCATGGAATCCTGCGCCGCTGACGCCGGCAATGCCTTTCGTGTCAGGGGCAGTGAGGTACTGACCGTTATACCAGCCATTGAGCGATAGCAGCTTGTTGGTCTCGAACGACATGTTCATGTTAAAGTTCAGTTCTATATCGGACGTCCGCAGGGGGGTGATGCCGAATCCTATCTCCAGGCCCTTGCCCTCCATCTCGCCGAGGTTGGCAAGCAGCTTGTCGTAGGTATAGGGAGGCACGGGGACATCATACATGTAGAGCAAGTCGGTGGTTCTGGATTTGTAGAGGTCGATGTTCAGCGAGATGCGCTTATCCCAGAAACCGGCATTCAGACCGATGTTCATGGTGTGCTTCACCTCCCATCTCAGATCGGGGTTGGCATTGCGGTTGATGCCCAGTGTCGTTGCTATCGTGCCTCCTACGTTGACAACGCCATTGGGCTGTATCAGCTGGACGGAGTTGTATGAGCTGATGCCGCCCAGGTTGCCGCTTCGGCCAATACCTAAACGCAATTTTAATGTGTTCAGCCATGTCAGCGACTTCATCCACGACTCGTCGCTGATGATCCATACGCCGGCAACGGAAGGGAAGAAGCCCCACTGGTTGTTACGACCCACCTTCGACGTGCCGTCGGTACGTGCGTTGACAGTCAGCGAGTAGCGGTCTTTCAAAGTGTATTTGGCGCGAAACATGAACGACTGCATGTAGGAATTCTCCAGATAGGAGTCGGTGCCCCCCCACAGTCTGACAGCACCTGCCGAGATGTTCTCGTAGCCAAAGGCATCGGTGACGAAGCTTGAGGTGGTGACATTAAAGCCCTTGGCCTCCTCTTTCTGTCCTTCGGCCAGAGCCAACAGGCTGACATGCTGGTTCTTGCCGATGTGTACCGTCTTCTCCAAGGTGAGGTTCCCAAGCAGGTGCTCGCTCCTGGTGTTAGCCCTGTAGGCTTCGCCATGGCTCCACACATAGGTAGGGTAGTAGTGGGCGTTGTTGTCGCTGTTGAATGAGTAGCTGCCAAAGAGTGTCAGCATGAACCCGTAGCCAAGGCTGGCCTTGGCGCGCAGGTGGGCATTGAAGTGTCCGCCTTCCTCATCGTCTTGCATGTTGAGCATGGCCATGGGGTTGCTTATCCATGCTGCCTCAGGTACGCTGGGGTATTTGCCATCGGCATCGAGTCCGCTGCTCAGCGTGGGGTTGAAGGTTGCTGCAGAATAAAACAGCTTGTCTTGGAAGGGCAGCTGCTGCCCCTGCTGTATGCTGGCAAACACACCCAGGTCAACTGTCAGAAGATTGTCGAAGGCTTGCTGCCTGATGTCGAGCTTGGCAATGTAGTTGCGGAAATGGTTGGACTTGATGACTGTCTGATGATCCATCAGGCCCAGCGAGGTGCGGTAGTTGCTGGTCTCTGAGCCGCCGCCGAAGGCTACGTGGTGGTTGTGTACAAAGCCTGTGCGTGTGATGGCATCGCGGAAGTTCGTGTCGGTGTTGCCGTCGATGATGTCGATGCCCAGCCGCTGTGCTGTCTGACGGAATTCGCTGCCTGACAGCATTTCCATATTCTTATATACAGACTGAAAGCCGATGTTGCCGTCGTAGGCAATATGGAATTTCCCGCCTCGTCCCTTCTTGGTCGTGACGTCAATGACGCCGGAAGCGCCGCGTGAGCCGTACTGTGCCGTTTCAGAGGCATCCTTGAGGATGGTGAAGCTCTCAATGTCGGCAGGATAGATGGTTGACAAGGTGGCCAGGTCTGACGTCACACCGTCGATGATGACCAATGGATCGTTGCCGCCGGTAAGTGAAGTTGTACCACGCACGCGTACTGCCGACACCATGGCTTCCTGGTTGCCGCCGGCCTGCACCTGTACGCCTGCCGACTGTCCGCTCAGGGCGTCCAGCGATGTGATGATGAGGCCTTTCTTCATACGCTCGGCACCCAAGAGATCAATGGCACCGGCTGCCGTACGTTGGTTGCCCTGGCTATAGCCGATGCGTACTCGGACACTGTCTCCCTGTTGTACCTGGGTATAGGCAGGTATGGCAGATAGCAAGCCAAGGAGCATAGGTAGTGTTCTTCTCATAGCGAATGGTCTTTCTTGAATGTTAACGAAAAAACCCCGCTCTGTCCGAAGACTTCACGGGGTTCATAATGAAAGGAGGAGTGGTACCTCCAGGAATCGAACCGGGGACACACGGATTTTCAGTCCGATGCTCTACCAACTGAGCTAAGGCACCATTGTGTCACTGCATTCCTTTCATTTGCGGGTGCAAAGGTACTGCTTTTTTTTGGTTCCTCCAAATTTTTTCGCAATTATTTTTCGAAAAAGTTGTTTTTCGTTGCAAAAGTGCTTATTGCTTCACCTATTTTATTTCAAACAGATTGAAGAACCCCGTCATCATAAACACTTTCTTGATCTCGTCATTAATATTCTGTATGACAACTTTACCCCCCTTTGCCGCTGTCTCCTTTCGAAGCGCAAGGAAAAGACGAAGGCCGGAACTGCTGATATACTCCAACTGTGTGCAGTCAATAGTAATAACTTTGTCGGCTTTCTCCATCAGGGGCGACATTTCTTGCTGTGCCTTAATGGCAGCGGGCGTATCAAGACGACCGTCGAAATAAGCGGTCAAGCCGCCATTCTCTTCTTTAATTGTAATGGTCATAATTCTTAGAAGCTTTTATTTGTTTTTTTTGAGTGTCAGGATATTCTTGTTGTTTTTGCGTTCATATTGGATGCTGTCCATGATTTGCCGAATCAAGTGTATGCCTAAGCCTCCGATAGGGCGCTCCTCGGCTGACAAAGAGATGTCAACATCGGCTTTTGCTGTCGGGTCGAAAGGCTTTCCGCTGTCTGTGATGGTGAAGGTGGCCTGCCTGTCATCATCTGCTATGTCTATGTCAACAGCGCCCTCGGTTCCGTTGGGATAGGCATATTGTATCACATTGACCACGGCCTCTTCAAGCGCAAGATTGATACTCATGGTTGTTGACATGTCAAACCCCATTTCCTCGCAAGTGAGCTCTATAAACTCAGACAGTCGGGGAATCTCATCGATGTTGTTTGTAAGTGTCAACTTCTTCAGCATGAATACTTGGTTTTATTACTTGTATGCAAAAATACGAAAATAAATTGAATTGGCAAATTTTTTTGCAAAAATTATGACAAGAAACCTAAGAGTGCTCCTGCTGCTACGGCAGAACCAATGACACCGGCCACATTCGGACCCATGGCGTGCATGAGCAGGAAGTTATGACGGTCGTACTCCAGGCCAAGGTTGTTGGAGATGCGGGCGGCCATGGGAACGGCACTCACACCGGCATTACCAATCAGCGGATTCAGCTTCTTGTCGCTGGGCAGGAAGATGTTCATGATTTTGACGAAGCAGACGCCCGAGGCCGTAGCGATGGCAAAGGCGAAGGCACCGATGATGAAGATAAACACCGTGTTCATGGTCAGGAACTCTGAAGCCTGAGTGGAACAGCCTACGGTCAGGCCGAGTAGCATGACGACAATATCGTTCAGCGCTGCACCAGCCGTCTTGGCCAGACGCGTGGTCTTGCCCGATTCTTTCAGCAGGTTGCCGAAGAAGAGCATGCCCAGCAACGGCAGGCCCGAGGGAACGATGAACGTTGTAAGCAGCAGGCCGATGATAGGGAAGAGAATACGCTCCGTCTGGCTGACCTCGCGGGCGGGCTTCATCTTGATGGTACGTTCCTTCTGGGTGGTGAGAAGACGCATCAGCGGCGGCTGAATCAGCGGTACCAGGGCCATGTAGGAGTAGGCGCATACGGCAATGGCACCCATCAGGTTGGGAGCCAGCTTGCTTGACAGGAAGATGGCGGTGGGACCGTCGGCACCGCCGATGATGGCTATGCCTGCAGCCTGTGAGGGTTCGAAGCCCAGAGCCAGTGCCACCATGTAGGCACCGAAGATGCCGAACTGTGCGGCCGCTCCGATGAGCATCAGCTTGGGGTTAGCCAGCAAGGCCGAGAAGTCGGTCATGGCACCGATGCCGAGGAAGATGATTGGCGGATACCAGCCCTGCCGGACACCCTGATAGAAGATGTTCAGTACGGAGTTGTCTTCGTATAGGCCTATTTCGAGTCCGGCATCGGTGCGAAAAGGAATGTTGCCGAGGATGATGCCCAGTCCGATGGGAACAAGCAGCAGCGGCTCGAAGTCCTTCTTGATGGCCAGCCAGATGAAGAAGGCGCCTACGGCTATCATGATGAGGTTGCCTACGGTGGCGTTGGCAAATGCCGTATAGGTCAGGAACTCATTGAAGTTCTGTATGATAAACTGTCCTAAATCCATTTCTTCAATTGGTAATTGATAACTGACAATTGATAATTAGCCGATAGTCATAAGGACAGAACCTTCCATGACAGTCTCGCCCGGCTTGACAGTGATACTGGTAACTGTGCCGGCATACTCTGCCTCAATGTTGTTCTGCATCTTCATGGCCTCGAGCACCAGGACAACGTCGCCAACGCTGACTTGCTGGCCAACGCTGACCTTGATGTCGGTGATGGTACCGGGCAGCGGTGCCTTCAGGGCTGCGCCTGCACCAGCGGCGGCTGCCGGCTGTACGGGGGCTGCGGCGGCGGCTGGTGCCGGGGCGGGTGTTACAGGCTTAGGAGCCTCTACCTTTGGCTTGGCCATCGTGGGATGCTTAGCTGCATTGATGGGTTTCTGCAGCTCTACTTCAAACGGAATGCCGTTGACATTAACTTTTGCTATGTTGCCTTCTACTTCTTCAATCTCTACCTCGTAGTCGACACCCTGTACTTTATACTGATACTTATTCATCTTCGGTATTTTCGATTTAGCAATTTTCGATTTAGCAATTTAATCTTTCTGATTCGTTTGCGAGGTCCTTACTGGTGGAACTGTGTCATCTGCAGGAATTCATCGTTCCAGCTGCTGGATTTCTGCTTGATGGTGATGACGCCCGACTCCACATCGTGTACATCGTCCTCGTATTGTTTGAGGGCCATGCCTATGACGGCCATGTAGATTTCGCGGTCGATACCCTTTGTCTTCAGACCCTCCTGCAGGATGACGCCTGTCTTGTGGCCTATCTCGGCTGTCTTTTCAACCGTCTTCGTGATAGGCTTGATAGGCTGCTGGTTGGCTACCTTCTTGGCTGTTTCCATGTGGCGCATCAGCAGACCGAAGAGTGAGAAGAAAAGATACAGCACTGCCAGACAGAAGAACACGATACCCATGGCCAGCAGGGTGATGCCGATGCCGTGTGGGTCTTCGCGCTTCAGTTTGGCATCCTTTGTCTCGTCAGTCTTAATGAAGTTCTCTGTTCCTGGGGTAACGTTCTGAGCCGACTTTATCGACCACCTGCTGCCTTGGCGGGCATACGACTGGTCGGCACTAAGTGCAGGTACGGTGACAGAGTCAATCAGCTCTACGGCATTGCCGTTGTAGATGGCTATCCATAACGGCTCTGACATGGGAACTTTCAGCGAGAGATGCAACTTACCCCTGGCGGGATTGGAGTTGGTAAAGAATACTACGTGCTGTCGTCCGCCCAGGGCCGTGCGATTCTCGCCGCTGGGAATAACGCTCATACGCTTGATGCGCTCGGGCACGCTCATGTCTGGGTTGAGCACACTGCGGTCTGTTGTCAGGTACATGCCGCGGATGTTGTAGGTGGTGAACGAGGTGTTCTCCAGCTCTATCCACGCTTCATGGTCGCCAAATTCGTCCTGAATGCTGGCAGTGTTGTTAGTCAGTACCTCGTTGATGACAATGTTCTTGGCTCCTTGAGCCAGCATTGTTGAGGTTCCTGACAGAAGTAACAGGCTGCAGAGTAATCCGAATTTACTCATTTTTTTTGTAACGTGTATTATTAAAAATTATCATGCTGTCAATCCCGATTCATCCGCAGAAGAAGAGCACTACCAGCTGTGCTGTCAGAATGCGAAGGAACATCGAGAGCGGGTAGACCGTTGAGTAGCCCAGAGCCGGTGCCTCCTTTGAGCAGATGCTGTTGGCGTAGGCCAGTGCGGGTGGGTCGGTATAGGTGCCGGCTACCATGCCAGCGATGGTGAAGTAGTTGAAGTTGAACTTCAGACGGGCTATGGGGCCTACTATCAGGATGGGGATGATGGTTATCAGGAAACCTGTGAGCACATAGAGCAGACCGTCGCCTTGTACGACCGTTTCAACGAATGAAGCACCCGCCTTGATGCCCACCGACGCCAGGAACAGCACAAGTCCTATCTCACGTAGCATCATATTAGCCGATGTCGTGGTGTAGGTCACCAGGTGAATCTTGTAGCCATAACGGCCAATTAGGATAGCTATGATCAGCGGACCGCCGGCAAGGCCCAGTTTCAGCGGCACGGGCATGCCAGGGATGGCCAGTGGGAAAGAGCCGAAGATGAGTCCAAGGAAGATGCCTACGAAGATGGTGGCAATGTTCGGCGCATTCAGACGGCGGATGGAGTTGCCCATCTTGTTGGCTACGCGGTCTACGGCATCCTCAGGACCTACAACCATAATCTTGTCGCCCACCTGCAGGGGCAGTGATGCCGATGCAAAGAGGTCGAGACCGTGGCGGGTCAGACGTGTTACGTTGACGCCATGGACGCTTGAGAAGTGCATCGAGGCCAGTGTCTTACCGTTGATGGCGGGATTGGTGATGAGGATGCGCTTTGACACCAGCGGCTGGTCGGACTGCTCAAAGTCAATGTCGAGTTTCGGACCTATGAAGGCCATGATGGCCTCCTGGTCGGCTTCAGCACAGACAATGAGCATCTGGTCGCCCACGTGGAACACCGTGTCGCGGTTAGGTATGCACAGTTCACCATCGTGAACGAGGCGTGACACCACGAAGTCGCGGTTCAGAAAGTCGTGTACCTGCAACAGCGTCTTGCCTTCCAGATATTTGTTCGTCACCTCCAAGTGCATCTTGTAAGGTTTCTTGTTGGCGTTGGTTTCTTCCAAAGCAATCAGCTGCTCCTCTTCTTTCTCCAACTTCACCTTGCAGATATACCTTATTAATATTGTTGCACCAATGATGCCGAGTACACCTAAAGGATAGGCACAGGCATAGGCCGAGGCTATCGGTGGGGCGGAGGTGCCGAAGACGGTACTCAATGCCTCGTTGGCAGCACCAAGACCAGGCGTGTTTGTCACAGCACCATAGAGCGTGCCTACCATCATGGGCAGAGTAGACTTGTCGTTAGTGTCGAAGAAGATGTAGTAGCAGGCAAACATGACGCAGACGTTCAGCAGGATGGCTGTTGCTGCCAGGCCGTTGAGCTTGATGCCTGCTGTGCCAAAACTCTCGAAGAAGCCCGGTCCCACCTGCATGCCTATCATAAAGACAAACAGAATGAGTCCGAAGTCCTGAATGAAAGTCAGAATGGGCGTTGGTGCCGTGAATCCGATGTGGCCGGCCACGATACCGGCAAAGAGTACGAAGGTGACACCCAGCGAAATCCCGAAAATTTTAATCTTGCCTAAATAGACACCGACAGCGATGACCACGGCATAAAGCAAGGCGATGTGTGCCACCGAGTCGGTCGCTGTAAACAGATTAATTAACCATTGAAACGATTCCATAACATGCTATAGTATTTTTGCATGCAAAGGTAGCAAGAAAACGGCACAAAACCACTATCTTTGTGCAGCAATTTTCTGCCTTTTAACAAATTTAACGCTCAAAGTGCTGATAGTCATTTACACTGCGCCAAGAACCTCCCCACGTAAACCCGTATTTAACAAATAGGCGGTAACACAGATCCCCCTGCTTGATGGTGTAGGGTGTGGCTTTGCTGCGGTCGGCATATTTGCCGGCAGTAGCAGGCTGGATAATCCGTTTGCCGTCTTTGCCTTTCTTGACATACGGGTTGTAAAGCGGGTTGATGTCGATGGCCAGTCCCTGTGCGTGCTTTGACAGTTTCTGCGAGCCGGCAATGATACGGAAATTGAAGCAGCTGGTATTGTTTGAGCGCATGGAAAGCTCGTCGTCGGCATCGTAATCGTCAATCAGCTGCATTCGTTCAATGGGGTACTTATGCCTGTAAAGTTCTTTAAAGATGTTTATTAAAGAATTGGCTATAAGTTTGTTACAAACCATTTCGCCTACATGCTCATTGCCGTTGGCATCGAAGTGGGACAGGCGCAGGTATCGTAACTCCGAACGCGCTACAGTACAGTTACTCTTGTATGATTTGCCGAGCATTCGTTGGAATACGTTGTCGCTAATGGTGTCAATACTGAACGTTTGGGCAGATGCTGTTGCCGCCCATATTAAGACTGAAAGTATGATGGCTTGTTGCTTCATTTGCATGAACAGTATTGGGTAAATAAGAGGGTTGCCCTGTATGGAGCAACCCTGATATTAATAGTTGGAAAACAAAAATCAAATTGATGTTCCCTTGTTAACTGGTATGAAACCTGTTTACTTGAAAAAGTCTTTAACAGCCTCGTTGGGAACCATCTGCTCGTCGAAGATGTAGGCACCCGTCTTGGGGCTCTTCACCATCTTGATAACCTTTGTGTAAGCGCGACCATCCTTCGAACCTTCGTGGAGGGTAGCAACGGTTTTCTTTGCCATACTTCAGTCGTCAATTATTTGATTTCCTTATGAAGAGTCATCTTCTTCAGGATGGGGTTATACTTCATCAGTTCCATACGCTCGGGCGTATTCTTGCGGTTCTTGGTGGTGATGTAGCGGCTTGTGCCGGGCTGACCACTTGCCTTGTGCTCGGTGCACTCCAGAACAACCTGGACGCGATTGCCTTTTGCTTTCTTGCTTGCCATGATTCGTTAGTCTCCTATCACTTTAATGTCCTTCCAGTCTACATATCCATTGGCAACAGCCTGCTTCAATGCAGCATCCAGACCGACTTTGTTTATCATACGAAGACCAGCAGCGCTAATCTTCAACTGAATCCAGCAACCTTCTTCTACATAGTAGAATTTCTTGCTGAAGAGGTTAACGTCAAAGCTTCTCTTGGTGTGGTGCTTTGAGTGAGACACATTGCAACCTATCTGTGCCTTCTTTCCAGTAATTTGACAAATCTTAGACATTTCTATCTACTTTAATTGTGTACTTTTTAGTAACTTATTCCAAACAGGGTGCAAAGGTACAAAAAAAGATTGAAGATAAAAGGTTGAATATGGAAGATTTATTTCATTCTTAATATTTTTTAACCTTCCAACTCTTCTCTTTGTACATTTTCTGCTTTTAGGTAGTTGCGAAACATCTGGATAGCCATGTTTGTGGCTATGGCCAGGTTGATATCGCGGCCATGATCTTCTTCCACTTTCCGTGTCTCTACTCTGTCGGCGTTTCCACAGGCCAGCCAGATGGTGCCGACGGGTATATCCTTGGTGCCGCCTGAAGGTCCGGCGATGCCGGTAGCAGAAATGGCGTAATCGGTTTTCAGGGCACGGCAGGCTCCTTTTACCATCTCGATGGCAACTTCCTCGCACACAGCCGTTTTTTCCTCTAACAGGTCGTGGCTGACACCCAGAAGTGATTCCTTTATTTCATTGGTGTACGAGATGATGCCGCCCTTGAAATACTTCGATGCGCCAGGCACCGATATAATAGCCTCAGCAATGCGGCCGCCGGTACAGCTTTCTGCGGTGGCAACGGTTTTTTCCATGTCCCAAAGCAGTTCACTCACTTCCCTGCTGATAATCTTTGACTCAAAATCCATATTCTTCTATTTAAAAGTTACTTTTGAAAATGCTGGTGCGTCAATGGCGCAAAACTCCTTGTCCTGAAATTTGTAATAGCCTACGATGCCTATCATGGCAGCGTTGTCAGTGGTGTAACTGAATTTCGGTATGTAGATAGTCCAGCCATAGCGTTTTTGGGCATCATAGAAAGCGTTGCGCAGTCCGTTGTTGGCACTCACGCCTCCGGCCACTGCCACATGAGTGATGCCTGTCTGCTTGACGGCCTTCTTCAGCTTCTTCATGAGAATATCCACAATGGTCCATTCCAGCGATGCGGCAATGTCTTCCTTGTGCTTCTCTACAAAATCGGGCTCGTCCTGAACCCATTTCTGTAGAGAGTAGAGAAACGACGTCTTCAGTCCTGAGAAACTGTAGTCTAAACCGGGAATGTTGGGCTCGGCAAAATGGTAGGCTTTGGGGTTGCCCTGGCGGGCGAGCTTGTCGATGATCGGGCCGCCGGGATAGCCAAGTCCCATCACCTTTGAACACTTGTCGATGGCCTCGCCGGCAGCATCGTCAATGGTCTGTCCCAATACCTCCATGTCGTTGTAGGCATTCACCTTCACTATCTGCGAGTTACCCCCGCTAACCAACAGGCACAGGAAGGGTAGTGGAGGCTGGTTGGCGTCGTCTTCCGACTCCTTGATGAAATGGGCCATCACATGCCCCTGCAGGTGGTTGACGTCGATGAGCGGAATGCCTAACGAACGGGCAAACCCCTTGGCAAAACTCACTCCCACCAGCAGCGAGCCCATCAGACCAGGACCACGGGTAAAAGCCACTGCTGAGAGTTGTTCCTTCTCAATGCCGGCGCGCTTCAACGCCTGGTCGACAACGGGCACCACGTTTTGCTGATGGGCGCGGCTGGCCAGTTCGGGCACCACACCACCGTATGCCTCATGGACTGCCTGTGAGGCTGTGACGTTTGACAGCAGAATGCCATTCTTGAGTACGGCTGCCGATGTGTCGTCGCAACTCGACTCTATACCTAATATATATATATCCTTCATAACCTTTCAATATGTCAGTATTTCCACGCCATGCTCGGTCATAAGCAGCGTATGCTCCCACTGTGCACTTGGCTTTTCGTCCTCCGTAATAACCTCCCAGCCATAAGGGTCGTCGGCGTCGACGAACACCCTCCATGTCCCCATGTTAATCATGGGCTCGATGGTGAACACCATGCCTGGCACCAGCAGCATGCCTGTGCCGCGGTGGCCGTAGTGGTCTACGTCGGGCTCCTCATGGAACTGCAGGCCCACGCCATGGCCTGCCAGGTCGCGTACAATGCCATAGCCGTACTTCTTGCAATGCTTCTGAATGGCGTGTCCGATGTCGCCCACAAAACCGAAGGGCTTGGCCGCTTCCATACCTATCTCCAGGCACTCACGGGCTACGCGCACCAGCTGCTCCTTCTCGGGTGTCGTCTTGCCGATGATGAACATACGTGAGGCGTCGGCATAGTAGCCGTCAACGATGGTGGTGAAGTCTACATTGATGATGTCGCCTTCCTCCAGCACGTCCTCGGCCTTGGGTATGCCATGGCATACCACCTCGTTGATACTTGTGCATACTGACATGGGGAAGGGTGGTGTCTCTTCGTCGCCGCCGTAGTTCAGGCAGGCCGGTATGGCGTTGTGCTCTTCGCAATAGCGACGGCAGATCTGGTCAATCTCCAGGGTCGACATGCCTGCCCTGATGTTCTTGGCCACTTCGTCAAGCACACCCGTATTGACGACACCGGCTCGCCTGATGCCCTCTATCTGTTCCGGTGTCTTAATAAGTTCGCGTGTTGGCACTAACTTGCCCTTCACTTCCCAATACATGACCTGCTTGTCAAGCTCCGTTGGTTCTTGTCCTGGCAGGCAGTGCCATCTTCTTTTCTTTGCCATTTCTTCCAGAATTTTCTGCAAAGTTACAACTAAAAAGTGAACTACGGCTTATTGCGTGCCGCTTTTTAGTAATTATTTACAATGTACCAAAAACTATAATAATTACTAAAATCTTCGTTGATTAAAAAAAAAACCGTATCTTTGCACATTGTTATGGGCTAATCATACAACTTATATAATAATATTAAAAAACTATGTCAAACAACAAAGAAAAACTCTTCACCGAGTTTACTGCTCCTACTACTCAAGAGTGGCTGGACAAAATTCAGGTAGACTTGAAAGGTGCCGATTTCCAGAAACGCCTTGTGTGGAGAACCAACGAAGGGTTCAACGTACAGCCTTTCTACCGTCGTGAGGACCTTGAGAATCTCAAGGCCGTTGACTCATTGCCCGGCGAATTCCCATTCGTTCGCGGCAACAAAAAAGACAATAATCTGTGGTTCGTCCGTCAGGAGATTGTAGTGGAGGATGCTAAGGCTGCCAACGCCAAGGCACTCGATGTTCTGAACAAGGGTGTCGACTCGCTGGGCTTCAAGATTTCCGGCAAGGATGTCAGCAAGGAGTTCGTGGCAACGTTGCTCGACGGCATCCTGCCGCAGTATGTAGAGCTGAACTTCAAGACCTGTCAGCGCCATTGCGTGGAACTGGCTGAGATCCTGGTGGCTTACTTCAAGGAGAAGCAGTACCCGCTGGCTGACCTGAAGGGTAGCATCAACTTCGACCCCATCAGCAAAATCCTGAAGAAAGGTAAGGACACGACCGCTGTCATCAGTCAGGCAAAGCCGCTGATTGAGGCTCTTGCTGAGTTGCCGGGCTATAAGTGCATCAACGTGAACAGTGTAGACCTGAATAACGCAGGTGCCTATATCTATCAGGAGTTGGGGTATGCCCTGGCATGGGGTGCCGAGTACCTGAACCTGCTGACAGAGGCTGGCATCGACGCAACTGAGGCTGCCAAGCGCATCAAGTTCAACATGGGTGTGTCAGACAACTACTTCATGGAGATTGCCAAGTTCCGTGCCGCCCGTATGCTGTGGGCGCAGATTGTGAAGCAGTACGAGCCGGCGTGTGATTGCGCCTGCCAGATGCATGTATGTGCCTATACATCGGAATATAACCAGACGCTGTTCGACAGTTACGTGAACCTGCTGCGCTCTCAGACCGAGACGATGTCGGCTGCTATTGCCAATGTCGACTCTATCGTGGTGACACCGTTCGACAAGCCCTACGAGACGCCGACGGAGTTTGCCGAGCGTATCGCACGCAACCAGCAGCTGCTGCTGAAGGAGGAGGCTCACTTCGACAAGCTGGTGGACGTCAGTGGTGGTTCCTATACCATCGAGCATCTTACCGACGCCATCGCCAAGGAGGGCTGGAAACTGTTCCTGGCCGTTGAGGAAGCCGGCGGTTTCCTGGCCGAGGCCCTGAAGGGTAACATCACCAATGCCGTGAACACGTCGAACGACAAGCGTCATGCTGACGCTGCCAAGCGCAAGGAGTTTATCCTGGGTACCAACCAGTTCCCCAACTTCACGGAGAAGTCGGACGGCAAGACCCCCTTAGAGAGCTGTTGCGGCTGTGGGCATGAGGAAGGCGAGCTGCCTAAGCTGAACAACGCCCGTCTGGCTTCAGAGTTCGAGACCTTGCGTCTGTCGACGGAGAAAGCCGCTAAGCAGCCCATCGCTTTCATGCTTACCATTGGCAATCTGGCCATGCGTCAGGCCCGTGCACAGTTCTCGTGTAACTTCCTCGCTGCTGCCGGCTACAAGGTGATGGACAACCTGGGCTTCAAGACCGTTGAAGAGGGTGTTGATGCCGCCTTGGAGGCCGGTGCCGACATTGTGGTTATCTGCTCCAGCGACGATGAGTATGCTGAGTATGCTATCCCCGCCTTCCAGTATCTCAATGGCCGTGCCATGTACATCGTTGCCGGTGCTCCCGCCTGTACTGAAGACCTGAAGGCCGCCGGTATCGAGAACTTCATCCATGTACGCAGCAATCAGCTGGAAACGCTCAAGGAGTATAATGCAAAATTAGGTATCTAAGTAAGATGAGAAAAGATTTTAGTCAAATAGACATATATGCTGGTATTCAGCAGAAGAATGGCCAGCAGTGGCAGCAAGAGAATGGCATCAGCGCAAACTGGAGAACTCCTGAGCAGATAGACATTCAGCCCGTATATACCAAAGAAGACCTCGAAGGCATGGAACACCTTGACTTCACGGCAGGTATTCCTCCCTATCTCCGCGGCCCGTATTCCATGATGTATCCGTTCCGTCCGTGGACCATCCGCCAGTATGCCGGATTCTCAACGGCAGAGGAGTCGAATGCCTTCTATCGCCGTAACCTGGCCAGTGGTCAGAAAGGTCTTTCCGTGGCCTTCGACCTGCCTACGCACCGTGGCTACGACCCCGACAACGCCCGTGTGGTAGGCGACGTGGGTAAGGCCGGCGTGAGCATCTGTAACGAGGAGAACATGAAGGTGCTGTTCTCGGGCATTCCCCTGAACAAGATGTCGGTGTCGATGACCATGAACGGTGCCGTGCTGCCTATCCTGGCTTTCTACATCGTGGCCGGTCTGGAGCAGGGTGCCCAGCTGGAGGAGATGGCCGGAACCATCCAGAACGATATCCTGAAGGAGTTCATGGTGCGCAACACCTATATCTATCCGCCCGCCTTCTCAATGAAGATTATTGCCGACATCTTCGAGTACACCTCGCAGAAGATGCCTAAGTTCAACAGCATTTCCATTTCAGGGTATCACATGCAGGAGGCTGGTGCCACCGCCGACATTGAGCTGGCTTACACCCTTGCCGACGGTATGGACTACCTGCGGACGGGTGTCAATGCCGGTATCGATGTCGACGCCTTCGCCCCGCGTCTGTCGTTCTTCTGGGCCATCGGCATGAACCATTTCATGGAGATTGCCAAGATGCGCGCAGGCCGTCTGCTGTGGGCAAAGATTGTGAAGTCGTTCGGTGCCAAGAACCCCAAGTCGCTGGCCCTGCGTACCCACTCGCAGACCTCTGGCTGGTCGCTCACCGAGCAGGACCCCTTCAACAACGTGGGCCGTACCTGCATCGAGGCTATGGCTGCCGTGCTGGGTCACACTCAGTCGCTGCACACCAACGCCCTCGACGAGGCTATCGCCCTGCCTACCGACTTCTCGGCACGTATTGCCCGTAACACCCAGATCTACATCCAGAATGAGACCAAGGTCTGTAAGCAGATTGACCCCTGGGCCGGTTCCTACTACGTGGAGACGCTGACCAACGAGCTGGTACACAAGGCTTGGGAGCACATCCAGGAGATTGAGAAACTCGGCGGTATGGCCAAGGCTATCGAGACAGGTCTGCCTAAGATGCGTATCGAGGAGGCTGCTGCCCGCACGCAGGCCCGCATCGACTCTGGTGTTCAGACCATCGTGGGTACCAACAAGTACCGTCTGGAGCATGAAGATCCCATCGACATCCTTGAGGTTGACAACACCGCTGTGCGCAAGCAGCAGGAGGAGAACCTCAAGCAGGTGAAGGGGGCGCGCGACGAGGCTGCCTGCCAGGAGGCCCTGAAGGCTATTACGGCGTGTGTGCGTGAATTCAGCGAGGGCAAGAAGAGCGAGAACAACCTGCTCGACCTGGCCGTCAAGGCTGCTCAGCTGCGTTGTACCTTAGGAGAGATTTCAGATGCCTGCGAGAAAATCGTGGGTCGTTATAAAGCAGTAATCAGAACAATTTCAGGCGTGTATTCATCAGAATCAAAGAATGATGCAGACTTTGAGAAAGCCTGCCAGTTGACCGAGAAGTTTGCAAAACGTGAGGGCCGTCGCCCGCGTATCTTCATTGCCAAGATGGGTCAGGATGGTCATGACCGTGGTGCCAAGGTTGTAGCAACGGGTTATGCCGACTGTGGCTTCGACGTCGATATGGGTCCGTTGTTCCAGACGCCTGCCGAGGCTGCCCGCGAGGCTGTCGAGAACGACGTCCATGTGGTTGGCGCCTCGTCGCTGGCTGCCGGTCATAAGACGCTTATCCCGCAGCTTATTGAGGAGCTGAAGAAGTTGGGGCGTGAGGACATCATGGTTATTGCCGGCGGTGTCATCCCCGCCCAGGACTACGACTTCCTCTATCAGGCCGGTGTGGCTGCCATCTTCGGCCCTGGCACCAGTGTTGCCAAGGCAGCTTGCGAGATGATGAACATCTTGCTTGACGAAGAATAAAGCTGTCTGCTGATTAGGATTCACTCTTCACTGTCGGCGCTCCGCAGAATGATGCTGGTAGCGCCAATAGTGAAGAGTGTTCCGTTTTCTATGATGCGACGGTCTCGTCCCTTGATTTCGTCACCGCCGATGAAAGTGCCTGTGTTGCTGTTGTTGTCGAAGAGAGTATAGCGCAACTGGCCGCGCTTGTCGCGGCTGACGTTGATGGTGCAATGGTTCAGGTCAACACTGGGGTCAACGGTCTCAAAGGCTGTGTTGATGGGATTGCCTTTCTGATAGCGCCCTATGACGTTATCGCCCATTTGCAGGGGAATAACCTGCTTGTAATGAAAAACGTTTTCGATGATGACGATAGAGCCGCAGCCCTGCTCGTTAGCCATCTCATCAGGTCGGTCTTCTTTTTGGGTAGCCTTCAGTTTCGTGGTTCCCATGCGAATGCCGAACTGCTTGCCGCATTCATCACACTGGAACACCAATGACTGGCCTTCGGCATATTTCGTTTCATCGAAGATGATGTAGTGGTCACATTTGGGGCAACGTACTCGCTTCATGGTCAGTTGGTCATTTTGTAGAGCCAGGCATCCTTCAACTCGTCGTTCTGGTGGATTAAGAGCAGGTGCTCGCGGGCTTCACCCTCGCTGGCGTAGTTGCCGCAGACGACGCGTCTTACCTTATTATATATATACACGCGGGCATCGGCATACCCCTGCTTCTGCAGGCGCTTGACAAAATCGTCAGCTCCAGCCTGTGATACCTGACTGGCCAGGACAATGCAGAAGGCAGGTGCAGCCTGCTGCACCTTTTCTGAAGCGGTCTCAATCTTCGTTTCTGTTCCTGTTTTAGTCTCAGTCTCAGCTGACGGGTCGTCAAAGGTAATGTCTTCTTCCGTCAGCGAGTGGCTGACGGTGTCTTCGCTTACAGCCTGAAAGTCTGCCGTGTCATGTTTTGTAAGGACTTCTTGAACTGCTGCTTCGTCTAATATGTCTTCAGTCTGATTGTTGCCAGAGCCAATGAGCGGCAGGTTTATCTGGCTTTTGGTGACAGATGCTTCTTCGTGATTGCCAACGGAAGGTGTTATCGTGAAGTACGCCAGCAGAGCCGCCGCTATGGCAACAGTATTTCTGATCCACGACATCTTAATGGTGATGGCGTGGCCTTCATGTTCAGAATCTTGCTGCTCCTGAACAGCGTATTCTTCCGTCTTCTCCTGGTGAACTTTGTGCTTCTTGCCAAATAGTCTCAATCTACGTTTTTTCACCGTCTTTTTCAGCGGTGTCATCTCAAAAGAGCTAAGACCATACAGTTCAGGAGTCAGAATGCCTGCCTCACAAGGTTCAAATTCCAGTTTCCCTTCCTTGTTGACAGACAACCGGCCAATATCATTGAGTTCGTAATAGCCGTCGTTGGCAAGGTGTTGCTTCAGTTCGCCAACTTCGGCTTCTATGCGGCGTATGGCTTCCGGGTAGCCGATATCGTAAGCTTCAACATACGACTGGGCGAGCACGGAATCATTGAGTTTGAGTTGAGGGTTAAATCCAAGTGTGCGCTGTGGCGGCAAGAACATGTTATCCTCGTCGTCAAATCGTGCTTCCAAATGGTGTGTCATAAAGCCGCCTAAGTCAGGTACGATGACACAGTCATTGTTCAGCAAAAGTATCTCAATATGTCGTTCTAATTCAATCACGATTGCAAAAGTACGGCTTTTTTGTGATATTTCCAAATAAAAGAAACTTAAAATCTATTTTGAATGAAAAAAAAAACGTATCTTTGCACAAAAATTTCGAAAACTATGGAATATAAGGAGACTAAAATACAGGGGGTATTTATTATTGAACCCCGTGTTTTCAATGATGCTCGCGGCTATTTTATGGAAGCGTGGAAGCAGGCAGAGTTTAATGAGCATGTAGGGCGGGTAGCCTTTATTCAAGACAATGAGTCGAAGTCGTCTTACGGTGTCCTCCGGGGGTTGCACTACCAGAAGGGTGATGCCTCGCAGGCAAAGCTGGTGCGTGTCATCAAGGGCCGTGTGCTTGACGTGGCCGTCGATATCCGTCGTAGTTCGCCAACTTTTGGTCAGCATGTTATGGTAGAGCTGAGCGAGGACAACAAGCGCCAGTTCTTCATTCCGCGTGGTTTTGCCCATGGGTTCCTTGTGTTGAGCGATGAGGCCGTCTTTACCTATAAGGTAGACAATGTCTATGCGCCCCAGACGGAGGCCGGTGTCCGTTGGAACGATCCTGATTTGGCTATAGAATGGCCGATAGACCCCAAGGATGTAGTCACCAGCGAAAAGGATTTGAAGCAGCCTTTGTTGAAGGATGCCGTGTTGTTTGATTAAAAAAAATGATGATATGAATATAGCAATTGTTGGAACGGGCTATGTAGGCCTGGTGTCTGGTACGTGTTTTGCCGATACGGGTGCTACCGTTACGTGTGTAGATGTAGATGCAGCCAAGATTGAGCGTCTGAAGAATGGTGAGATACCTATCTATGAGCCCGGCCTTGACGAGTTGGTGAAGAAGAATGTAGCTGCCGGCCGTTTGCGCTTCACTACCGACCTGGCATCTGTTCTTGACGATGTAGAGATAGTCTTCTCTGCCGTAGGTACACCACCCGACGAGGACGGTAGTGCCGATCTGAAGTATGTGCTGCAGGTGGCCCGCACCATCGGTCAGAACCTTAACCACTATGTCGTCGTGGTCACTAAGTCGACGGTTCCCGTCGGCACAGCACGTAAGGTTCGCAAGGCCATTGAGGAAGAGTTGCAGAAGCGTGGTGTCGACGTGCCTTTCGACGTGGCCTCCAACCCTGAATTCCTGAAGGAGGGTAATGCCATCAAGGACTTCATGTCGCCCGACCGTGTTGTCGTGGGCACCGAGAGCGAGCGTGCCAAGAAGGTGCTCACCCGTCTCTACAAGCCTTTCCTTATCAATAATTTCCGTGTCATCTTCATGGACATCCCGTCGGCCGAGATGACCAAATATGCTGCCAACTCGATGCTGGCCACCCGTATCTCGTTCATGAACGATATTGCCAACCTCTGCGAGCGTGTCGGTGCCGATGTCAACATGGTGCGTGCCGGTATTGGTTCTGATACCCGTATCGGTCGTAAGTTCCTTTATGCCGGCTGCGGCTACGGCGGCTCCTGTTTTCCCAAAGACGTGAAGGCACTCATTAAGACCGCCGACCAGGCAGGCTACTCCATGGAGGTGCTGAAGGCCGTAGAGCGCGTTAACGAGAGTCAGAAGAGTGTGCTCTTCCAGAAGTTGGAAAAAGCCTTTGCAGGCAAACCGCTCAAGGGACTGACGATAGCCATGTGGGGCCTGTCATTCAAGCCCGAGACGGACGACATGCGTGAGTCTACGGCCCTGGTCATGATTGGCAAACTGCTGGAGGCGGGCTGTACCATCCGTGTCTACGACCCTGTGGCCATGGATGAGTGCCGCCGTCGTATTGGCGACAGCGTGATTTATTGCCGCGACAAGTACGATGCCGTGCTGGATGCCGATGCCCTGTTGCTGTTGACGGAGTGGAAGGAGTTCCGTCTGCCCACGTGGGGCGTTATCCAGAAAGCCATGAAGCGTCCGCTGGTTATCGATGGCCGTAACATCTTTGATGCCGAGGAACTCGCCGAGAGTGGATTTGAATATTATTGCATAGGACGCTGATGGGCAAACATTCTGCGTTAGCTGTCATAGGTGCAGCCTTGTTGCTGTTGTCTTGCTCACAAAAGAGCAGCACGCCGGAACAAACTTCTGAGCGTGAAGAGGATAGCAAGGAGGCCAAACGCCTGCTACAGGGCATCTGGGTGGACGACGAGACACAGGAGGTGTCGTTCCGTGCTGTGGGCGACACCATCTTCTATCCCGACTCTGTCAATCAGCCTACCTATTTCAAGGTGATTCGCGACTCGTTGATGCTTGAAGCGGTTCACGCCCGATACCCCATTGTCAAGCAGTCGCCCCACGTTTTCTGGTTCAGAAATCAGAACGGCGATGTCATCCGGCTGTCCAAGAGCGACGATCCTGCCCTGGTCTTCGCCTTTGTCCGCGAGCGTCCTCACGTGATGACCTATTCCGAGGTGGTGAAGAGCGACTCCGTTGTCTTTTACGATGGCAAGCGCTACCATTGGTATATAGCCATCAATCCCACAAAATACAAGGTGCATGCCACGTCGTATAATGACGATGGGGTAGAGGTGGATAACGTCTACTACGATAACATTATGAATGTCAGCGTGTACCAAGGCTCTACAAAACTTTTTGCTTCAGACTTTAAGAAGCAACTCTATGGCTCAAAGATTCCCTTGGAGTTTTTGAACAAGGCCGTCATGAGCAATATGGAGTACACGGGCGTTGATGCTGCCGGTCTGCATTTCGTGTCAACCATCTGCCAGCCTAACGGTGCGTCGTGCTACAAGGCTGAGAACGTCATATCGTTTACCGGTAAGCTCACCACCGAGCTGATAGAGTATTAGCGGTTTTCAAGCCAGTCGTCTATCAGCATTCGGGCTATTGACAGTTTTTCGGGAATGGTGGGCAGGGTGTCGCGCCCGAACCAGCCGCCCTTGGCTATCTCGCTGCGCTGCAAGTGGATTTCACCGCTGACGTAGTCGGCATGAAATCCTACCATCAGTCCGCAGGGGTAGGGCCAGGGCTGTGAGCCGAAGTATCTGATGTTCTTAATGCTGATGCCCGTCTCTTCCAGCGTCTCGCGGGCCACGGCTTCTTCCAGGGTCTCGCCCGTCTCCACAAATCCCGCCACCAGTCCGTAGAAGTCGGTACGGAAATTCCTGGCTCTTACCAGCAGCACCTCGTCGTCACGGTGAATGAGTACAATGACGGCCGTGGCCAGCTGCGGCCACACCTCTTTGCCGCATTCCGTGCATTTCTTCGAGATGGCGGTGTCCATGCGCATGGGGGCGCCGCAGACACCGCAGTATTTGGTGTTATGGTCCCAGTAGAGCAGTTCCTGGCACTTTCCCGCTTTCAGGTATAGTTTGCGTGGCAGCTTGTAGTAGCTCTGGCGCAGGGGTACGGCCTGCAGCTGCCGGTTGTCTGCAGGCGAGTCAATGCAGTAGGTCACCACCTCGCTGCCGTCGTCCATGGCACTTACCTCCATAAGGTGTGTCCAGGTTTTCACTTCCGTAGGCGGATTCTCCTGAAAAGGTATCGTGAAATTCCCGTTCTCCTCTTGCAGCAGCAGCAGGTCTTCTTTGCAGAAGACGAAATAGTAGCGTTTCATCGGCCGAAGAGTTGCAGACTGTCGCGTTTCAATGCCGGCACCACCCATTCCTCGGGAATGAAGCGCCAGTTGCGGTTTGGCTGTGGATTGATGGTGCCCTGACGCTCAATCTCCTTTGTCAGATAATAGCGCTGGTCCAGTTCGGTGTGGAACACCACACGGCTTTCCAGAGAGTCCTTGGGGATGCCGGCCCCGCGTATCAGCAGTTCGCCGCCGCCGTTGGCACGGTAACTGTTCATCACAACTTTATACCATTTCTTCTCGTCGAAGGGTCGTCCGTCCGACATCTGCAGGACTCTCACCTTCTGTCCGTCGGGTTTCGTCAGGTCTACCTCATAGTCAATGCCGCAGGCCGAGTCGAAGTTGAAGGTGAAATACTGGAACCCCGTGCGTTGCTGGTCGTTCTTCGAGGCATCGTTCAGTCTCAGGGCATGGTCATCGGGACTTGTCATCGTGTTCGTCCACATGTCGTAGCTGAACTCCAGGTGCTTGCGTATTTCCTCGCCGGTCATCCGCAGCACATACAGCAGGTTCTCGAAGCGGTAGAGCTTGAACATGTCGGCCTGGGTGACGTCGCCGGCCTCGATGACGGTATTGAACGACAGCGGAGCGTTGAACGATACGTCGGCCTTCGAAATCTGCATCTGCAGGTTATGGATGAGGTCTGTGAAGGCAGAGTTCCCGAAGAAGCTCTCACGGGTATAGATGGGGTGCTCAAAGCGGCCAATCCTGCGACCTACATACGCCTTTATCTGGTCAATCTTGTCCTGGAAGTGGCTTACCATCTGCTGGTCTATCTCCTCGTCCCTGACGCTGACGATATGTCCTTTGATGTCTTTCTTTGTCAGATGTCCCTTGGTGTAGGTCAGTTCTATCTCGGCCTCGGCCACATTCTGTACATAGCACGACGGATCGATGATGAGTGTCCGTCCGCCAGCCACGTTAGTAATCCATTCGTTGTGTACCTGGTGGTCATGGCCGAAGAAGATGATGTCGAACTCAGGCACTTCGCGGGCCACAGAGGCCGTCGCGTCCTCCTCATACTCGTCAGTCACGATGCCGCCGTCCTTCCCGCTATGGAAGAGACCGAAAATCAGGTCGGGCTGCTCGTAGGTCTTGATGTATTTCACCCACTTCTTGGCACAGCCCACCATCTCCTCAAACTCCATGCCTTTCCACACGCTCTCGTTCAGCCAGTTGGGAATGGCGGGTGTCAGCATGCCGATGATGGCTATCTTTACCCCGTCGATATAGTGGATGCTGTAAGGCTGCAGCTGGCCGTATACCGCCGACGGGCGTCCGTTCAGCTGGCTTGCTGCCGGCTGGTCCTTCCATACGATGTTGGCACCCAGCAAGGGGCACTTCACCTCGCGTATCCACTTGTCGTAGACCTTATGGCCGGGCTCAATGTCATGGTTGCCCACCGTCTCGGCGTCGTATCTCATGTAGTTTATTACCGATGCAGCCAGGTTTTCGTCTTCGGGCATCACATAGTTAGTCCAGTAGACGCACGGCTGACCTTGCAGTATGTCGCCATTGTCTATCAGTAGCAGGTGGTCGCCATACTGTTTGCGCTGTTTCAGTATATAGGTGTTAGCGCGTGCCAGCGTGCCCTTGATGGGCTTCTTCTCCATGAAGTCGTAGGGGAAGAAGTGGCCGTGTACGTCGCTCGTCTCTATCACCTTCAGTTTGACGGTTTTTGTGTTGTTTGTAGCAAGCATTCCTGTAGCCATCAGCATCATGGCGGTTAAAATCATGTGTTTCATAGAATATCGTTTTAGATTGCAAGTATAGAGATGCTTTTGTTCTACCTCATTAACGGCTACAAAGGTACAAAAACTATTTCAAATGAACGATAATTATTCAAAAAAATAATGTTTGAAGATCTGTTGCCGGTTTCCTGCCATTGTTAGGGTGTGACGGTGATTTCACCTCTCAGGCTCTGTCGCATCATGGTGCGTACGGTGTCAGGGTCGTCAGGATAATGGCTCTGCAGGAACATCAGCTTGGTGACGGCACTCTCTACCGTGGAGTCGAAGCCGCTGATGACGCCTGCCTGCTGCAGGTGGTAGCCGCAGTCGTAGCGTCCCATTTCGACGGCTCCCTGCATGCATTGGCTGATGTTGACGATGACCTTGCCGCCATGCGTACCTTCCTTTAAGGCATTGAGCAGCCAGGGGCTCGACGGGGCGTTGCCGCTGCCGAAGGTGCGCATGACGATGGCCTTCAGGTTGGGGGTGTGGATGATGTGGCGTATCAGGTCTTCGCGTATGCCGGGAAAGAGCGAGAAGATGATGACGTTGTTGTCGAGGCGGAAATGTGGCGTCATCTTTCGGCTCCAGTCTGGTTGCAGGATGCGGTTCTGGTGATAAACGATATTCACCCCGGCATCCACCAGGTGGGGGTAGTTGAACGACTCGAAGGCATTGAACTCCTCGGCACTCTGCTTCGTCGTGCGGTTGCCGCGCAGCAGATGGCCGCCGAAGAAGATGCCCACCTCGGGCACGCGGGCATGGCCCCTGTCGTCTTTGGCAGCAGCAATCTCGATTGATGTGATGAGGTTCTCCTTGCCGTCGGTTCGCAGCTGGCCTATGGGCAACTGCGAGCCTGTGAAGATGACGGGCTTGGTGAGGTTCTCGAGCATGTAGCTCAGGGCCGAGGCGGTGTAGGCCATGGTGTCGGTGCCGTGTAGCACCACGAAGCCGTCGTACTCGTCGTAGTGGTCGGCAATGCAATGGCTCAGGTCTGTCCATCGCCGTGGCGACATGTCGCTGGAGTCGATGGGTGGCTGAAACTGGTAGGTATCGATGCGTATGTCGAACTGCTCCAGTTCGGGCACGTTCTGCAGCAGGTGTTCAAAGTCGAAGGGCTCGAGGGCTCCCGTCTGCGGATTGCGGTTCATGCCGATGGTTCCGCCGGTGTAGATGAGCAGTACCTTAGCGTTCATTTTTTCTCAGTCTGATTCTTGCCGCCGCGGTGTGGGCGGTTGTTGCGCTTGCCGTTGCCGCGACTGTTCCAACGGCCATGCCGCCGGGTGTTGGAGTGCTTCTTCTCGCGCTTGGTGTACTCCGGTCCCTCGCCGATGCCTTCCGGAAGCGGGTTCTTCAGTACCTCCTTGCCCAGGAAGTGCTCAATCTCATGGAACTTGCCCATCTCCGCCTCATTGACGAAGGTGATGGCGATGCCGTCGCGGTCGGCGCGTGCCGTACGTCCGATGCGGTGGACATAGTCTTCGGCATCGTGGGGAACGTCGTAGTTCAGCACGATGCGTATATCGTCGATGTCGATGCCGCGGCTGACGATGTCGGTGGCCACCAGCACGTCAACCTGTCCGGCTTTAAAGCGGTACATCACGTTGTCGCGCTCCTGCTGCGACAGGTCGCTGTGCATGTCGGCACAGTTGATCTTCATGCGCTTCAGCTGGCGTGTAATCTCCTTGACGCGCTCCTTCTTGCCGCTGAAGATGATGACGCGCTTCAGGTCGCCGGCCTTGAAGAGGTGCTCAATGATTCTGAGTTTCTGGGGGTCGTAGCAGACGTATGCCGACTGCTGGATTTTCTCTGCGGGCTTCGATACGGCCAGTTTTATCTCTACGGGGTCGTGCAGCAGCGATACGGCCAGTTCGCGGATCTTTGACGGCATGGTGGCTGAGAACATCACGCGCTGGCACGTTGGCGGCAGCTCCTTGACGATGGTCAGGATGTCCTCAGAGAATCCCATGTCGAGCATGCGGTCGGCCTCGTCGAGTACGAAGAAGGAGCAGCGCGAGAGGTCGAGGTTGCCCACCTTCAGGTGGCTGATAAGACGGCCTGGCGTGGCTATGAGCACATCGGCGCCGAGTCGCATGCCCCGCAGCTCCTGGTCGTAGCGTCCGCCGTCGTTGCCGCCATAGACGGCCACGCTCGACACGCCGTCGAGATAGTATCCGAAGCCCTGCATGGCCTGGTCTATCTGCTGGGCCAGTTCGCGTGTGGGCGACATCACCACGCAGTTGATGGCATCCTTCGGATAGCCGCCATCGTCGAGCATCGAGAGTATGGGCAGCAGGTAGGCCGCCGTCTTGCCGGTGCCTGTCTGTGCCACGCCCAGCACGTCGTAGCCGTCAAGAATCTCAGGAATACATTTCTCCTGGATAGGTGTCATATCGTCGAAACGCATGTCGTAGAGTGCGTCGAGAATATTGTCGTTCAGATAAGTCTCTTCAAATTTCATCAAACAGTAAATAGTAAATCGTAAATCGAAAATCGAAAATCGTAAATCGAAAATCGTAAATAGTAAATCAATTAGGGGCTTGTCGCCAGCAGAACCAGGCTATGAACACGTATAGGATGTTAGGAATCCATTCGGCCAGCATGGCGGGAGTGCCCGCATTGATGGCAAAGGTGGCCGAGATGGTCTGTAGCAGGATGTAGGTGAACGACAGCGCCAGGCCGATGCCCAGATAGAGTCCCATGCCGCCCTTGCGCTTCCTTGACGATAGCGAGGCGCCGATGACCGTCAGGATGAACGACGCGAATGACATGGCTATGCGCTTATGATACTCCACCTCATACTGCACCACGTTCTGCGAGCCGCGCTCCTGCTGCTTGGAGATATACTCCCGCAGTTCGGTACTGGTGAAGGTCTCCTGCTGTCCCTTCGAGAACACCAGGTCCATGGGTTCCATCATGATGGTGGTGTCCATCTCGGCACCGGTCTTGATTTCCTCGCGCAGACCTTTCAGCGTGCGTATCTTGTAGTTCTGTGCCCGCCAGTGGAAGCGTGAGTCGCTGATGGTGTCGTAGCGTATGACGCTGGCCGTCATGTGGCTCACCAGTTTCTTCTTCTCAAACTTGTCGAGCGAGAAGCCATAGCCGGTCTTGCTGTTGTCGTCGTACTGCTGTATGTAGGCAATGACGCCCTTTCCCACCTGCAGCTGTACGTTAGAGGCCGATGTTATCTTCTTGTTGTTCTTGTATTTCGACTCGAAGTCCATGCGCACCACCGTTCCCTGCGGAATGACCGTTGCCCCGAGGTAGTAGTTCAGGATGGCGATGAGTGCTGCCGAGATGAAATAAGGTCGCATGAGGCGCTTGAAGCTCAGTCCCGATGCCAGCATGGCAATGATCTCGCTGTTGCCTGCCAGCTTGGAGGTGAAGAAGATGACGGCAATGAAGACGAACAGCGGCGAGAACAGGTTGGCGAAATAGGGTACGAAGTTGGCGTAGTAGTCCAGCACGATGGCCCTTAGCGGGGCATGGTTGGTGGTGAATTTCGCCAGGTTCTCGTTGATATCGAAGACTATCGATATGGAGATGATGAGCAGGATGGAGTAGATGTAAGTTCCGATGAACTTCTTGATGATATAGCGGTCGATGCGCGTCAGATAGTGGAAGGGGTTGAGGTATTTCAGGAAACTCAGCCAATGGCCTATACGCCTGACGTGCCGACGGGCAGCGCGCCACCTGTGGTAGCGCTTCTGGTGCCGGCGTATTTTGGCAAATGTCTTCTGTCGCTTCTTAAATAACTTCTTCATCGTCTTTTTCCAAGTTGTTCTATAACAGACCGTTTCCAGCTGACAAAGTCGCCCTGTTCGATATGCTGGCGGGCATCGGTGACCAGTCGCAGGTAGAAGGCCAGGTTATGGATGGAGGCTATCTGCATGGCCAGCAGTTCCTGAGCCTTGAAGAGGTGGTGCAGGTAGGCTTTTGTGTGCAGCCTGTCTATGTCGCAGCCGTCGGGGTCTATAGGCGAGAAGTCCTGTTCCCACTTCTTGTTGCGCATGTTCATCGTGCCTTCGTAGGTGAAGAGCAGGGCGTTGCGCCCGTTGCGTGTAGGCATGACGCAGTCGAACATGTCGACGCCGCGCTCTATGGCCTCGAGGATGTTCTGCGGTGTGCCCACGCCCATCAGATAGCGGGGTTTGTCCTTGGGCAGGATCTCGTTCACCACCTCAATCATCTCGTACATCACCTCTGTCGGCTCTCCCACGGCCAGTCCGCCTATGGCATTGCCGTCGGCCCCCTTGTCGGCCACAAACTTGGCTGCCTCGCGCCGCAGGTCCTTGTAGGTGCAGCCCTGGACAATGGGGAAGAGGCTCTGGCGGTGACCGTATAGCGGCTCCGTCTCGTTGAAGCGCCTGATGCAGCGGTCGAGCCAGCGCTGGGTCAGTCCCAGCGACTTCTTGGCATACTGGTAGTCGCTCTGTCCCGGTGGGCACTCGTCGAGCGCCATCATGATGTCGGCGCCTATGATGCGCTCGGTGTCCATGACGTTCTCCGGTGTGAAGATATGCTTCGAGCCGTCTATGTGGCTGCGGAACTCGCAGCCCTCCTCGCGCAGTTTGCGTATGCCCGTCAGCGAGAACACCTGGAAGCCGCCTGAGTCCGTCAGGATAGGACGGTCCCAGGTGTTGAACTGGTGCAGTCCGCCTGCCTTCCGCAGCGTGTCGAGCCCCGGGCGCAGGTAGAGGTGGTAGGTGTTGCCCAGAATGATTTGGGCCTTCACCTGCTGTCGCAGCTCGCTGAAGTGAACGCCCTTGACCGTCCCTGCCGTACCTACAGGCATGAAGATGGGCGTCTTGATTTGTCCGTGGTCGGTGGTTATCAGTCCTGTGCGTGCATCGCTGGCGGTGTCGCTATGTTGTATCTCGAATGTCATTTCTTGTCGTCGTCTTTTTTCTCTTCGGCGGGGATGGTGAAGTCCGTGGGGTTGTCAACAATCTCGCTGGTCAGCGCAAAGTTCCAGACGTCCTGCACGTTCTCCACATAGTGGAAGGTGATGCCCTTCAGGTAGATGTCGGGAATTTCGGCAACGTCCTTACGGTTTTCGCAGCACATCATGATGTCGGTGATGCCGGCGCGCTTGGCGGCCAGAATCTTCTCCTTGATGCCGCCCACGGGCAGCACCTTGCCGCGCAGGGTAATCTCGCCGGTCATAGCCGTGTTCCTGCGCACCTTCCGCTGTGTCAGCGCCGAGGCTATGCTGGTGGCGATGGTGATGCCTGCCGACGGTCCGTCCTTGGGTGTAGCCCCTTCGGGCACATGGATGTGTATGTTCCAGTTCTCGAAGATGCGGTAGTCGACGCCCAGTTTGTCGACATGGGCCTTGACGTACTCCAGGGCGATGACTGCCGACTCCTTCATGACGTCGCCCAGGTTACCCGTCAGCGTCAGCTTGCCGGCCTTGCCCTTCGAGAGCGATGTCTCTATGAACAGTATCTCGCCGCCTACGCTGGTCCATGCCAGTCCGGTGACCACGCCGGCATAGTCGTTGCCCTGATAGATGTCGCGGTAGAAGGGCGGGTTGCCCAGCAGCTCCTCTATCTCCGCCGGCGTAATCTTCGTGTAAGGTATCTCGCCGTTCAGCGCCTGCTTGAAGGCCAGTTTGCGCATGGCCTTGTTGACCTGCTTCTCCAGCAGGCGGACGCCGCTCTCGCGCGTGTACCTCTCTATAATCATCTCTATAGCCGCCTTGTTGAAGGTGGGCTTCGGGCTGATGGTGCTCAGTCCGGTGTTCTCCATCTCGCGTGGTATGAGGTGGCGTTTGGCTATTTCAATCTTCTCTTCGGTGATGTAGCCGCTCACCTCGATAATCTCCATGCGGTCGCGTAGCGGTCCGGGGATGGTTGCCAGGTTGTTGGCCGTGGCTATGAAGAGCACTTTCGACAGGTCGTAGTCCACATCCAGGTAGTTGTCGTGGAAGGCGTTGTTCTGCTCGGGGTCGAGCACCTCAAGCAGCGCCGATGCGGGGTCGCCGTTATGGGTGTTCTGCGTCACCTTGTCAATCTCGTCAAGGATGAACACGGGGTTCGAGCTGCCTGCCTTCTGTATGGACTTGATGATGCGTCCGGGCATGGCCCCGATGTAGGTACGGCGGTGTCCGCGTATCTCAGCCTCGTCGTGCAGGCCGCCCAGCGATATCCTGACGTACTTGCGCTTCATGGCGGCGGCGATGCTCTTGCCCAGCGACGTCTTGCCAACGCCCGGAGGACCGTAGAGGCAGATGATGGGCGATTTCAGGTCGCCGCGCAGCGACAGCACGGCCATGTGCTCCAGTATGCGCTCCTTCACCTTCTCCATGCCGTAGTGGTCGCGGTCCAGTATGCGCTGTGCCCGCTTCATGTTCAGGTCGTCGGTGGTAAACTCGCCCCACGGCAGGTCTACCATGGTCTGCAGGTATGTCAGCTGTACGTTGAAGTCGGGGCTCTGGGGGTTCAGCGTGTCCAGTTTGTCGGCCTCCTTGTAGAAGACCTTGGCCACCTCCTCCGGCCACAGTTTCTTCTCGGCCTTCTTCATCAGCTCGGTCTTCTCAGGGGCGTTGTCGCCACCCATCTCGGCCTGCATGTTCTTGATCTGCTGCTGCAGGAAGTAGTTGCGCTGCTGCTCGTCAAGGTCTTCACGCGTCTTGTTGCGGATGTCGGCCTTCAGGTGCTGCAGGTTGATTTCCCTGTTCAGCACCTTCATGGTGGCAAAGAGCCGTTCCTTCACCGATTCCGACTCCAGCAGCATCATCTTCTCCTTGATGCTGAAGGGCATGTTCGAGCAGGTGAAGTTCAGGGCCATCACGTCGTTGTTGATGTTCTGCACGGCGAAGGTTGCCTCGTCGGGTATGTCCTCGCTCATGTTGATGTAGTCGTTCACCTGCTGTCGCAGATCCTGCATGGCCGTCCTGAACTCCTTGTCGCGCTTGTCGGGCTGTAGCTCGGGTGCCGGCTCCACATGTCCTGTCAGGTAGGGCTTGTCGCTGATAAGGTCGATGAGGCGCATGCGTCCCATGGCCTGTACGATGGCGGTGATGTTACCGTTGGGCAGGGTCAGCTGCTTGACAATCTTGGCATACACGCCGTATTCGTAGAGGTCGTCCTTGGTGGGCTCGTCAACCTCCGGGTCGCGCTGGCAGACGAGTCCGATGACCAGCGAGCGCTTTTCTGCCCGCTTGATGAGCTGAGAACTGGATTCGCGTCCGATGAGTATGGGTGATACTACTCCGGGGAAGAGTACCATGTTGCGTAATGCCAGGATGGGCAGTTCGCTGGGTGTGGGCAGACCGTTGATGAGGTCTTTGAAATCTCCTTCAATGTCGGCTATCATAGAGAAAGCCTTGTTATTCTGACTATCTAAAAACATACTTCTTGTCTTGCTTTGAGCATGCAAAATTACACAATAAAATTAAGAATTAAGAATAACCGTTTAAGAATTAACAAAAAATGTATATCTTTGCACCCGAAAATGGCAAACGACTACTTCAGATTCAGGAAATTCACCATCCGGCAGGGTAGGGCAGCCATGAAGGTGGGCACCGACGGCACCCTTCTCGGCGCATGGGCCAGGGGTGGCGCGTCAGTCCTTGACGTCGGCACCGGCACGGGCCTCATAGCGCTGATGATGGCCCAGCGCTGTCCCGGGGCTGCCGTGCTGGGCATCGATGTCGATGCGTCGGCTGTCGCTGAGGCGCTTGACAATGTGGCAGCGTCGCCCTTTGCCGGTCGTGTCAGGGTGGTGCAGGCCGACTTCCGCTCCTTCCGTGGCGGGCCGTTCGATGCCCTGGTGTGCAATCCCCCCTTCTTCGAGCAGTCGCTGACGTGCCCCGATGCGCAGCGCACGCTGGCCCGCCATGCCTCGCAGCTGTCATACCGCGACCTGATGGAGGCGGCATGGAGCGTGCTGGCCGACGATGGCGAACTGTCGGTGGTCATCCCCTTCGACTGCCGTCAGCGCCTGGAGCAGGAGGCTTTCCTGGCAGGCTTCTTCAAGTCGCGTGAGTGTGGGGTCAGGACAACGCCCCGTAAGCCCGTGCGCCGTTATCTGCTGGCCTTCCGAAAGCATGCCTGCCCCACGGAGCTGACGGAGGCCGTTCTGGAGACAGCCCCGGGCGAGCGCTCTGCCTGGTATCAGGAACTGACAAACGAATTCTACCTATGACAGTAACCATCTTACAGACCGACGTCAGTTGGGCTTGTCCCGATGAAAACGTCAGAAACGTGCAGCAGCTGGTGGCCGGTAGCCCCGGTGCCGACCTCTATGTGCTGCCCGAGATGTGGGCTACGGGCTTTGCCACAACGCCCCGCGACATTGCAGAAAACGACGATTCCATCGCACTCCGCTGGATGCAGCAGACGGCAGCCGAAAGGAATTGTGCCCTCAGCGGCAGTCTGCTGATACACACGGCCGACGGTACCTACCGCAACCGCCACTTCTTTGTGACGCCCGGCAGCACGGTCAGTTACGACAAGCACCACCTGTTTACCTACGGCCATGAGGACGAGTTTATCACCCCCGGTCATGAGCACGTCATAGCCCGGTGGCACGGACGGCGCTTCCTGCTGCTGACGTGTTACGACCTCCGCTTCCCCGTCTGGTCACGCTATGGCAGGGCTGGCGAGTACGATGCCATCATTGCCGTGGCCAACTGGCCTGAAAGCCGTCAGCAGGCCTGGCGTGTGCTGACGCGAGCCCGTGCCATTGAGAACCAGTGCTACCTGATTGGTGCCAACCGCGTGGGCGACGACCAGTTCTGTCATTACAGGGGCGAGAGCCTGGTGTGCGACTCCAATGGTGACACTCTGGCGGAGGCTGCCCCTGGCACGCAGCAAGCCCTGACGGCCGTCCTCGATTTTGAAAAACAAGACGGCGTGCGCCGTCGTTTTAAGGTGTTGGAATCGCGCGATTTATAGCTGTTTGTAAAACTTACGGTTCAACTTCCCGTTGTACGTTCTTTCTATGGCCGTCACCTGCTCATACAGCTGTGGCACCTTGTAGGTCTCTAACCGCTGCTTCAGGTGCAGGGCCAGCAGGCGCTTCTCCAGTCTCTGTCCCTCGGCCATGACCACCAGCAGCTTGAGGGCCTGTCCGGTAATGGGGTGGGGTACTGCCGTGCAGATACAGTCCCTGACGGCTGTGAAGGTCATGGCCTGGTCTTCCACCTCCGTCGGTGCCACCTTGTAGCCGCCCACGTTGATGACATCGTCCGCCCGTCCGTCTATGTGCAGTCGCCCCTCTTCGTCTATGTGTCCCATGTCGGCCATGTACACCGTCTCGTCCCTGAGCACGCTGGCGGTCAGTTCGGGGTCGCCGAGGTAGCCGCTCATCAGCGTGTCGCCCTGGCAGGCTATCGTCCCCTCGGGCGTGATCATGAGGCGCGAGTGGGGCATGGGCTTGCCTAAGCAGCCTGCCATGCACAGGCCGTCGTTGAAGTTATAGGTGCTGATGATGCCTGTCTCGGTAGAGGCGTAGGTATTGTAATGGCGCGTCTTGGGTAGCAGACGGCAGAGTTCCAGCATGTCGGCATGTGGCAGGGGTGCTCCGCCGCACTCGATGAAATCAATCTTTTCTGCATGCTTTGCCAACTCTTCGGCGGCAAAGTGCAGCAGGATGCGCAGGGTGGCGGGCACGAAGAAGGTGGCAGCCTTGGCCACGCCGTCAAGGCAGCGGAAGAAGACGTTGATGTCTCTCATGCCGTCGATGATGCAGAGGGTGGCCCCCACCACGATGACGGGGTAGACCTTCGACAGACTGCCGATATGGTTCAGCGGCCCGTTGATGATGAACGTCAGGTCGTGCGAGAAGCCCTGCCCGGCAATCAGGTTCCCGGCATTGGCCACGATGGTGCGGTGGCTGATGACAACGCCCTTGGAGTGGCCCGTGGTGCCGGTGGTGAAGAGCACGTCTGCCGTCCCCTCCGGCACGCTCTCTGCAGCCGTCTTTTCCGCCATTTCATCGAACAAATGCTGAGGCATGTCTCGCTCCATCGGCGCCGCTATGGCTCCTGCCATGTGGATGGCAAGATAATCGGCGATGAAACCGATGGTGGGCGTGGCCCTGAAAGCGACGATACGCCCTTTTCTGTCGGAGAAATCGCGCGAACGTGCCCGGGCCTGCCGGTAGAGCTCATAGTAAGAGCACGTCTCTGCCCCGCAGACAATGGCTGTCTTGTCAGGGTAGAGACGTGCGTCTTGTTCCAGATAGTCTTCCAGGGTCAGCATGCTTCGCCAAGTTTTCTTTCCACCATGGCTGCGATGCTGTCGGGCGACCTCAGGTTGCGCGGCGTGGCGTCGGTGGCTTCCAGTCGGATGCCATACTTGTCGCTGAGTGCCATGAGTATGGTTGTCACGTCCAGCGAACTGAGTTCGCTGAACAGGAAGTCGGCGTCAAAGTCAACCAGTGGCAGCAAATCTTCCAGCAGTGTCCTTATTTCTAATCTGTCAATTTTCAATTTTCAATTCTCAATTCTCAATTCTCAATTCTCAATTGTTATACTCCTGCCACGACTTAATCTGAACGTCCTCCTGCTTCATGGCCGTGAACGCCTCGATGAACGCCTTGGCCAGGCGGACATTCGTCATCAGGGGGATGTTATGGTCGATGGCACCACGGCGGATGCGGTAGCCGTTGGTCAGCTCACGCTTCGTGTGGTTCTTGGGCACGTTGACGATGAGGTCGAACTTGTGGTCGGCAATCATGTCCATCACGTTGTTCTCGCCCTCCTCGTCGGGCCAGCTGACGGGAGTAGCCTTCACGCCGTTGTCGTTGAAGAACTTCGCCGTGCCGCCGGTGGCATACACCTCAAAGCCCTCCTTCACCAGCTGCTGTGCGGGCTCCAGCAGGCTCACCTTACCCTTGGCGCCGCCCGAGGAGATGAGCACCGACTTCTTAGGCAGCCGGTAACCCGTTGCTATCAAGGCATTTAACAGGGCTTCGTTCAGATCGTCGCCCAAGCAGCCCACCTCGCCCGTAGACGACATGTCGACACCCAGCACGGGGTCGGCATTCTGCAGGCGGGCAAACGAGAACTGCGAGGCCTTGACGCCGATGCGGTCGATGTCGAACTCGCTCTTGTCGGGCTTCGAGTAGGGGGCGTCGAGCATGATCTTCGTAGCCGTCTCGATGAAGTTGCGCTTCAGAATCTTCGACACGAAGGGGAACGAGCGTGAGGCACGCAGGTTGCACTCGATGACCTTCACCTCGCGGTTCTTGGCCAGGAACTGGATGTTGAACGGACCTGAGATGTTCAGCTCCTTGGCTATCTTGCGCGATATGTTCTTGATCTGACGGATGGTGGAGTAGTAGATGTGCTGGGCGGGGAACACCATCGTGGCGTCGCCGGAGTGTACGCCGGCATACTCCACGTGCTCAGAGATGGCATACTCTATCACCTCGCCCTTGTCGGCCACGGCGTCGAACTCTATCTCCTTGGTCTCGGTCATGAACTTCGAGATAACCACGGGGAACTCCTTCGACACCTCGGTAGCCATGTTGAGGAAGCGGTGCAGCTCCTCGTCGTCGTAGCACACGTTCATGGCAGCACCCGACAGCACGTACGAGGGACGTACCAGCACGGGGTAGCCCACCTGGTTGACAAACTCCTTCACGTCGTCGAACGAGGTCAGCGCGCGCCATGCCGGCTGGTCGATGCCCAGCTTGTCGAGCATGGCCGAGAACTTGTCGCGGTTCTCAGCACGGTCGATGTTGACGGGCGATGTTCCCAGTACGGGCACGCCCTGACGGTAGAGCTTCATGGCGAGGTTGTTGGGAATCTGTCCGCCCACGGAGACGATGACACCCTTGGGCGACTCCAGGTCGATGACGTCGAGCACGCGCTCCAGCGACAGCTCGTCGAAGTACAGGCGGTCGCACATGTCGTAGTCGGTAGAGACGGTCTCGGGGTTGTAGTTAATCATAATCGACTTGTAACCCAGCTTGCGCGCCGTATTGATGGCGTTCACCGAGCACCAGTCGAACTCCACGCTGGAGCCGATGCGGTAGGCGCCGGAGCCGAGCACCACCACCGACTTGTCGTTAGAGTAGTAGTTGATGTCGTGCTTGGGCTTGTACTGCTCGCCCTCAGGATTGCCAAACGCGGGCGTGTGGGTGTACGTGAAGTAGAGGTAGTTGGTCAGTTCGGGATGCTCTGAGGCCACGGTGGGTATGCGCTTCACCGAGGGCAGTATGCCGCGCTCCTTGCGGTACTGGCGCACCTGCAGGTTCTCCTTCTCCATGTTCGTGGCCGTCGACTTCAGCACGAAGCGTGCTATCTGGAAGTCGCTGAATCCGGCACGCTTCACCTCTAAAAGGAATGCGTCAGGCAAATCCTCCAACTTGTTATACTCTTGCAACTTATGCTTCAGGTCGACGATGTGCTTCAGGCGCTCTAAGAACCACACGTCAATCTTCGTCAGCTCCTCAATGCGCTCCACGGTGTAACCCTCCTCCAGCGCCTGGGCGATGGCAAAGATACGCAGGTCGGTGGGGTTGGCCAGCTCCTTGTCCAGGTCGTCGAACTTCGTGTGGTCGTTGCCCACGAAGCCGTGCATGCCCTGGCCAATCATGCGCAGGCCCTTCTGAATCATCTCCTCAAACGAGCGGCCTATGGACATGATCTCGCCCACCGACTTCATCGAACTGCCAATCAGACGGCTGACACCGGCAAACTTCGTCAGGTCCCAACGCGGAATCTTGCAGATCATGTAGTCGAGGCTCGGCGCCACATACGCGCTGCTGGTAGTGCCCATCTCGCCAATCTGGTCGAGGGTGTAGCCCAGCGCAATCTTCGCAGCCACGAAGGCCAGGGGGTAGCCGGTAGCCTTCGAGGCCAGGGCCGACGAGCGGCTCAGGCGGGCGTTGATCTCAATGATGCGGTAGTCGTTGGTCACGGCGTTGAAGGCAAACTGTATGTTGCACTCGCCGACGATGCCCAGGTGCTTGACGCAGCGGATGGTGATGTCCTGCAGCATCTTCACCTGCTCCTCTGTCAGCGAGCAGGTGGGAGCCACCACGATCGACTCGCCGGTATGGATGCCCAGGGGGTCGAAGTTCTCCATCGAGGCCACCGTGAAGCAGCGGTCGTTGGCGTCGCGGATGCACTCGAACTCAATCTCCTTCCAGCCCTTCAGCGACTCCTCGACAAGAATCTGGGGCGCGAAGGTGAAGGCCGACTCTGCCAACTCAACAAAAGCCTTTTCATCGGGGCAGATGCCGCTGCCGAGACCGCCCAGGGCGTAGGCCGAGCGGATCATGATGGGGAAGCCGATCTCGCGGGCTGCCTTCAGCGCGTCGTCCATGTTCTCAACGGCATGGCTCACGGGCACCTTCAGGTCTACCTCGGCCAGCTTCTTCACAAACAGGTCGCGGTCTTCGGTGTTCATGATAGCCTCGACGCTGGTGCCCAGCACCTCCACGCCGTACTCCCTGAGCACGCCGCTCTGGTAGAGTTCCGTGCCACAGTTCAATGCCGTCTGTCCGCCGAATGCCAGCAGGATGCCGTCGGGGCGCTCCTTCTTGATGATTTCGGTCACGAAGTACGGCGTGACGGGCTGGAAGTACACCTTGTCGGCAATACCCTCCGAGGTCTGGATGGTAGCGATGTTGGGGTTCACCAGCACGGAGGAGATACCTTCTTCGCGCAATGCCTTCAGAGCCTGCGAGCCAGAGTAGTCAAACTCGCCTGCCTGTCCGATTTTCAGGGCGCCCGAGCCGAGCACCAGGACTTTCTTGAGTTGCTTTTTCATTATCCTAATTTTATGGTTCTTTCAAAAATCCGTGCAAAGGTACGAATAATATTTTAAATCACAAAAAATGCACCTCTTTTTTTATCTCCGAGGTTTAAAGCGCCGGGTAATTTGTTATTTGTTACTTGTTACTTTTTCCGTTTTCCGATATGGTTTTTCGGGGAGTAAAAATGCTGATTTTTTAATTCATTATTCTTATTTATATTTATATATTATATATAATATATAAATATAAAAAATTATTGTCCCACTTTTTCGATTCACCGAAAAAGTAACAAGTAACAAATAACAAATTTCCGCGCTTCCGCAATGTATCCTCCGGAAAGCAGCAAATTCCCTGTTATTATTTGAAAAGGTAACAATCAAGTTCTCCCCCTGAGTCAGGGGGAGCCAGAGGGGGTCTCCCCCCTGCAGCCTCGAAAATATTTTTTCCGCAGGCCGCGCAAAATTTTCGCCACGCGAAACGCCGCCGTACCATCGTGCGCCACTCGGTAACACATGCTGTTGGAGGGGATTTGAAATCCCCGACTCGG
>Ga0247609_10000165_pt1 | contig 95534 bp, 93 predicted proteins | sample 172DNAGHGlowgp2_FD_193487 | JGI IMG/M metagenome (GOLD analysis project Ga0247609, IMG submission 193487) | Sheep rumen microbial communities from Palmerston North, Manawatu-Wanganui, New Zealand - 1728 DNA GHGlow gp2 | ecosystem: Host-associated > Mammals > Digestive system > Stomach > Rumen ...
TTAACAGGAATATTTTGGAATAACCCCCCAATCTTATTAGGATCATCATCCACGACTGCCACTACAAAGTTATGGTTATCTTTATTCTTTCTAGATTCATCAATAACAACTTTACCAGTAGAACCTGCACCTATCACTACTGTTCTTATTCTTCTAGTTTTTCTCCTATTAGTGAGGAATATCTTATACACACGAACAACTGCACGTATAAAAGGATGTAAGAATAATAATGATATTGTTGATAACATCCATGTGAATACAAAATCACCAAATGGTTTAAACACGTGATCAGGGAAGCAAGCGAATATGATTAAGGCAATGATTTGTACGGCAAGAGTCACAAGAGCGATTCTCATCGTTTCAAATATTCCAAATTCGTCACTGATGATGAGATATACTTTGAATATCAAAAACGCTACTACTGTAAGAACACTGATACCAGCAGCATATAATAATATGGCTGTAGCATTAGCAGCAAATCCTTCATACCCATAGATGGATAATAAGGCTAATGTCAACACGACAAAACATGTCACTGCGTCTAATAGCATGTATAGAAGTGTGTGTTTAATGTTTGTTTTGTTCATAAATAGTAATGTTCGATCAATTATTATTTCTTAACAATTATATTATATATAAATAATGTGTCAACTATCGTTTATTCATTATAAATAGGGAAGTGCTAAAGAAGCGTTAAATAATATGACAGTTAAATAGATGTTCAATAATATTAATATTCGGTCCTAACTAATAAGCTTTTTGTACAAAGTATATATAGGCCATCTACGAACAAGGTTTTTATTGTCATCTGATAGCATTTTATATAACTGTTTTGCCTCTTCAACTCTGTTCAGCACTGTATAACAATCAAAACAAAATAAATCATCGTCATATAGATTAACAGCTTTTACTATCTTCTATATATTCTTTTTTATTATCAAGTAGTTTAGTAAATTCGTTATACATAACTTCTTCACTTATTCCTACTAACTTCAATGTACCTGCCTCTACACCTTCTGGTCTATCGTTTAACGAGGTCGATGGGGCGGCCGTTATTAATCTAAAATGTTCTTTTTTATTTCCTATCCTTGTAGTTCTTATCCAACCACTTCTTATATTCGCCAGAAGTGCATTCATCTAACCACCACTGGTTTTCATCATACCATTTGATGGTTTTCTTAATACCTTCTTCAAATGTGGTAACTGGACCACATCCAAGTTCCACATTAGCTTTATGTGGATCAATCGCATATCTTTGGCCATAATATTATATAAAAAATTATAGCCATTACATTATAAATTCAAAACTTATAAGATCGTCTGGAAAATTACTTTGCTTAATCATATCACAGACTATGCGTGAATATTTGATGGTGACTGGTAACTTTGAATACAAGACGTCGGCACTATTAAAATCCATTTTTGTAAGCATCAGCAAATCATCAGACGCATCGTTAATAGAAATGCCGCCATAGTGTTTAACTATTTTTAATGGCGAGGACATTCCTCTTGTGTTGTTTCTATATGTTCGCATTGGAAGAACGTCACTATCATTTACTGAGCCATCTGTCCAAAGGTAAGCAACATTATGACTGGTTTTTATAATTGTTCCTCGCTTTACAGGATAAGATCCACATTCGTCGTTATTATTAAATGGATATAAATTAAACTTGGAAACATCTATTAATTGGATTAGATCAAAATCATCAATGCCTTCAAAAGCCATTTTAAAACCTTCTATTTCTTCTGTTCTAAACGGATCATTCCTGTGAATAACAATTCTTTTAAGTTCCTCTATTTTTGAAGATCTATAATATGTTTGTCTAATCTTTTTCCCCAGCTCAAAAGCTTCATCCTTACTCAAATATTGGTTTTTCTTTTTCTTATCCGATATTTGCGAAACTATCAACTGCATGCCTCTACCTGCTCCGTCAAACATTTGACTACATCCAACTGTAATACCATTTGCATCACAACCAAAACTCATACCCAGAAATAGCGTATCTTTTGAATAATTCTTCGGGTACCATGGCATACCAATTGTCTTCGTATAGATTGCTGTTGATAAGTTGAACAATATTTTGCTTTTATTATCCCTGGACATTATTGTTTTTTCTTCCAAGAATTGTGTTTTATATCTATTAGCAGAAGCCACTTTTAAAGCGTTGTGAAAATCTATGCCATCTTTATCTTTTAATTCTGCCATGTTATTGCTGAAATATATTAACGCTAAATCTATTTGCTTTTCATCGTACATCTTTTTGAGTCCGCGACTATAAGATGCTACTGCATCATCGATATTCTTTGCTAGAATTTGACGTTCATAAAAATGGGGTAAGGCATTAAAGTCAAACGTTATCTTTTTGTGGAATATTCTTTCAAACCCTTTGAACTGCGGAACAATAGATACACCTTGGCCAGTATCTCCGTTAACTATTTGTGATAAAAACTGTTTTAATTGGGATTTGCTTTCTTCGCAACAAAAGACACCAACCTTTATAGTGTCTAAAGAAAACAAAGTCTCTTTAGGACCATTTGTATTGATTATTTTCAGTTGGTTAGTGCTTTCCATGTTATTACCAATCATAATTGGCTCTTTTCGACATTCATAAAAACATGTGAAATCAGATGATGCTAATGGCGTTTTCGATAACGAAAAAGCAGTCTTTCCTACGACGATAGACCCATCAGTTGGCAAAATCCTTCTAAGAAGTTCGTTCAGTAATTGATAATTTTGTTTAGTGTAAAGAGAGGACTTTTTCTTATTAATTTCGTATTTTTCTTCAGGAGAACAACTGTCAGTAATAACAAAGTAATTCACATTAGTGATTAAACATATTTTTCGGTCAATTAAATCAACATTAATTTGTATTCCGCATTTTATTTTGTCTCCATTGTCTATATATAGATTGTCACGACAAACCAAAACTCCATTTTTGGAAACAGCTAACTTAACTGCTTCTTTTAAAAGTTTACATTTTAATAATAGCGGGATACCTTGTTCATTAAGTTCAACATATTTACCACGACTCAAAGTATCAAATGAGTGCGCTATTGAAAAAAGATCGTTTTTGAATGATAAGGAATAAACACCACTGTCCTCTGAATTAGAATCGTGATCTCTTGGAACCTCTGATTTAAAAACTAAAGGGTTACCAATTATTTCAAATGCATTAGTTTTAAATTTCTCCGGTTGGTTAGAAACATTAATCGCAAAAGCAGAGTTGATGGTATTGTTTGAAATGTTTTCTATTACATCGTTTGTTGGTCCGAATGTTTTATAGTAGTTTTCAAACAAAGAATCGAATCCAGAAATTACTTGATAATACGAATCTCGTCCTTTCTTCAGTAAAGATTTTATTCTATCGTTGTTTAATTCCTCTTTAACTCCACACCATATCAATTGAGATGACTTATTGTTGTCCAAATAGGCTTCAAGAAATCCCATTACCGAATTGTCCATTCCAGAATAACCAATAACTATTATCTTGCTAGATGGTATCTTGAGAAGGTTTTCTTTCAAATTTCTTTCAATATCAACCAATTCGGTTTCTGTATTTTTAATGGCGTCGTATTTATAATCTCCATGCACTTTGATGATATTTAATGCAGAACTTAATATCGGCTGTTGATTCTCACTAACAATTGTGAAATCGTATGTCTCATCGGTTTTATGAATAGACGCTTCAATCAAATTATCAAAATTAGTAGTTAATACATATTTGACCTTCTTTGAAATAAGATAATTTGCAAAGCACAAATAACCAAGGGAAGGTTTCTTTCCATGGAATTGGGTTTTTATAAATGTGTTTCTATCCAAATAATCTGGAAAGCATTTACTAAAGTAATATGAATATGGATTTGAAATACAACTATCATCAAAATAACTACTAATATCCTCTTCTAAACGTATTTCATCAATCATTTGGCCATTTCCTAATCTTATAGATTTATCAGCACAATAAATCCTCTTTTTAAATTCATAGACTAACTTGTTGGCAGCCAAGCATCCTGAAGAAATAGAGCAACCGGCACCAAGCAAAAAGATTAGGTCTCCGCCATCATTAATGTTAAGTAGTTGAAGCAAAGTGTTTTGTTTATTCATTTTTAAAATGTTTAATGCATTGCATCTTATATAATAACATAACATATGTAGATACTTTTTCTAATAAGAAGAAAGACCAAATGCAGAAAAATAAAATACTTCGCAATTACTTCGCATTATGTTATAATTTGGATGTCAGAGGAGTTAATATGGCTTTTTATGAATCGTTGAAACAGGATTATCTTGATGAATATAATAACGTTTTTGGAAATACTGGGCAGGATCCAGAAAGTATAAAAACGTGGTTTCAAAAAATGAAGGAAGAAAGGGATCATAATATTATTGATTCATTAGACTCAAAACTTTTTATTAGAAACGCTAATAACGATTCTATACAAGTGAGAGGCGAAACAACAACCTATTCCAATTTTTTCAAAAAACCTTCTTTTATATGTAATGACCACATAGGATTATCTGATATCGATATTCTTGAAGTAGGTCTTAGATTTATTGACATCTACGATTCCAAACATATGGATTATAAAGAAAATGTACTTCCGTTGTTAATTGTATTCATATGTTTAAAATCAAACTACTTTGTGGAAACGTCAAAGATATCCTATCAGCATGGTATGTTCACTATATCATTTAGTTCACGTATCCCGTTTAGAAAACAGGAAATACCAGCTTTATTAAGCAAAGATTTGGAATTTTCGTTTTTTGAATTTATTGGTTTGGTTAATAAAAATATGATTAACGAATCATTGAGAAAAGCCATATGTGCAGAAACAAAAGATGGATTATGGCATTCGTTTATCCTTGTCCTAGACGAGAGCGCTCATAAAACATGCATCTCTTCAACGAGATATTGGCTATCCTATTGTGGCAAGTTAACAAGAAAAGAAATTGAAGAATGTACAAACCATAAATATAGTGAAAGATCTATTAATGATGCTATCCATAAATTGGTAGAAAATGGTGAGGTGGAAATCATTGGAAGCCCTAATGCACCAAACGTTAAATACCACTATATTGGCAAGGAAGAACACTATATATAACACAAGAGCCAGCGTTTCCGCTGGCCCTAATATATTATTGCGATTATTCGATAGCTTCTAGATATTAATTAATGCATTCCTTATATGGTTTACCTTCAAGTATATCTGCTATTCTCTTACAAGCATTACCATCACCATATGGATTAACAGCTTTTGCCATCTTTATATATTCTTCTTTATTATCAAGTAGTTTAGTAAATTCGTTATATATAACTTCTTCACTTGTTCCTACTAACTTTAATGTACCTGCTTCTACACCTTTTGGCCTATCGTTTAACGAGGTCGAGGGGTTGCCACCCATATTAATCTCTTCTAAATAAATCCCTTGTATAGACTTTATCTTCCACATCATCTAAACAAGAATCATATCTATTCGCGATGATGCAGTTCGATTGTTTTTTAAATGTATCTAAATCGTTAACTACTTTGCTACCAAAGAATTCACTACCATCTTCTAATGTTGGTTCATAGATGATGATATTAACGCCCTTGGCATTAATTCTCTTCATTATTCCTTGAATAGAAGAAGATCTAAAATTATCGCTATTTGATTTCATTGTTAATCTAAATATACCGACTGTTGTTTCGCTAGCTCTTGATGGATTGTATCCTGCTATTTCTAAAACTCTATCAGAGATAAAATCCTTTCTTGTTCTATTTGATTCAACAATCGCAGAAATAAGATTTTCTGGAACATCTTGGAAGTTTGCTTTTAATTGCTTGGTATCTTTTGGCAAACAATAACCACCATAACCAAAGGAAGGGTTATTATAGTGGGTACCAATACGTGGATCTAAACACACACCTTCAATAATATCTTTAGTATTTAAACCTTTAGATTCAGCATAAGTGTCTAATTCATTGAAGTAAGACACACGTAATGCTAAATAAGTATTCGCAAATAATTTAACAGCCTCTGCTTCGGTTGTTCCCATAAATAGGACAGGAACATCTTTCTTCAAGGACCCTTCCTTTAATAGGTTAGCAAATGCTTCTGCTTTCTCACGTTGCTCTTTACTACTGCCAACAATAATACGAGATGGGTATAGGTTATCTTCCAATGCCTTTGATTCTCTTAAGAATTCAGGACTAAACAAAATATTGTTGGTCTTGTATTTCTTTCTAACTGATTCGGTATATCCAACTGGAATTGTGGATTTGATAACCATAATGGCATCAGGATTAACTGATAAAACTAGTTCAATAACTTGTTCAACGTATTTTGTATCAAAGAAGTTTTTAACTGGATCATAATTTGTCGGGGCAGCAATCACTACTATTTCAGCATCGCGATATGCAGATGCACCATCTAATGTTGCATTAAGCATCAACGGAACTTCTTTAAAATACTTTTCAATATAATCATCTTGAATTGGTGATATTCGTCTATTGACCATTTCAACCTTTTCTGGGATAACGTCCACTAGTTCAACATGATTCTTTTGGGCTAGTAATGTGGCTATTGATAAGCCAACATATCCTGCACCAGCAACTGCAATTCTCATCTTATTTCTCTCCTTTTATATAATAATTATAGTACCACTCTGCAAACTTCCTTAGACCTTCTCTAAGTGAAGTTGATGGTTTATATCCAAAATCATTTTCTAATTCTGATGTATCTGCATACGTAATAGGTACATCACCTGCTTGCATTGGCACTAACTTCTTATGTGCTTCAAAATCATAATCACTTGGTAATACTTTCGCTCTTACTAATTCTTCTGATAATATCTGTACAAAATCTAATAAGTTCTCAGGATTATTGTTACCAATGTTATATACCTTATATGGCGGAAGAGGTAAACCGTCTTCACCATTCTTCTTATTAGGGGCTTTATTCATCACTCTAATAATACCCTCTACAATATCATCAACATAGGTGAAATCTCTTTTACAATTACCATAATTAAAGATTTCTATTGTCTCACCTTTAATTAATTTATTAGTAAAACCGAAATATGCCATATCTGGTCTACCAGCAGGACCATATACTGTAAAGAATCTTAATCCAGTTGTTGGTATGTTATATAACTTGCTATATGCATGTGCAAGTAATTCGTTACTCTTTTTAGTAGCTGCATATAAACTAACTGGATTATCAACCTTATCATCAGTAGAGAAAGGTACTTTTTTATTACCACCATAAACAGAGGAAGAAGAAGCATATACTAGATGTTCTACTGGATAATGTCTACATAACTCTAAGATATTATAGAAACCAATAATATTAGAGTTGATATATGCATCAGGATTAGTGATTGAATATCTAACACCGGCTTGTGCCGCTAAATTGACAACAATATCAAAACGATATTCATTAAATAACGATTCTAATAATGATTTATCGCACAGATCACCTTTAACAAACTTATAAGCGTTATTTGATCTGATCTTATCCAATTCCTTTAAACGATATTCTTTCAATGAAACATCGTAATAATCATTACAATTATCGAAACCAATAATTGTACATCTATCACATTCTAGAAGAAGTCGTTTGACTAGGTTTGAACCAATAAAACCTGCTGAACCAGTTATCAATAGTTTCTTATTTTCAAACATATTATTTCCTATCCTTATAATTCTTCTCTAACCATTCTTGATTCTGCTTCATACATTCATCAAGCCATTTAGAGCCTTTATCAGATTGATACCATTCAATAGTCTTTTTAATGCCAACCTCAAATGTAGTAATTGGATCCCATCCTAATTCTACATTAGCCTTATGTGGATCAATCGCATATCTTTGGTCATGTCCATGTCTATCCGCTACATGTTCTATTAATGATTCTGGTTTACCTAATTCAGAAAGAATTCTTTTAACGATATATAAGTTATTTCTTTCGTTATGACCACCTAAGTTATATACTTCACCAACTTTACCTTTTTCGATAACCGCGAGTATTCCTCTACAGTGATCGTCAACATATAACCAGTCTCTAACATTAAGTCCTTCACCATATACTGGTAGTTTCTCATCATGAGATGCTTTATATATCATTAAAGGAATTAGTTTCTCTGGGAATTGATATGGACCATAGTTATTAGAACATCTAGATACAGTAACTGGTAATCCATATGTACGGTAATAGGCAAGGACTAATAAGTCCGCCGATGCTTTAGATGTACTATATGGAGAAGATGTATGTAATGGAGTATCTTCATGGAAGAATAAGTCTGGTCTATCTAAAGGTAAATCACCATATACTTCATCGGTAGATACTTGATGATATCTTTCTATGCCGTATTTTCTACAAGCATCCATTAATACTTCTGTACCAATGATATTAGTAGTTAAGAAACTTTCAGGATCTAATATAGATCTGTCGACATGAGATTCTGCTGCAAAATTCACAACAATATTTGGTTTTTCTTCTTCAAATATCTTGTATATTGCTTCTCTATTTCTAATATCAGTCTTATAGAACTTATAATTCTTATTCTTTATTTCTTCATCAATGGTATGTGGATTAGCAGCATATGTGCATAAGTCCACATTGATGACCTTATATTCAGGTCTTTCCGCTAATAATAATTTACAGAAACAGTTTCCAATGAAACCTGTTCCTCCAGTTATTAACAAAACTTTATTATTAAAAAACGACATATCTTTTCCTCCATATATATGTAGTACTTAATTTAAAACGCAACAGAAAGAGAAACATCTCCTATAATTAATCCCCCGCTATAGCAAAACAGCAATGCCATTATCATATCATCATAGCCATCTAAATAACAGTTTTCCGAAACAGACGTATTGTGTGGAACAAATATGGTGTCAGAGACTAACGACATATCATCATTTTCAATCACTATACTATCAAGTAAAAGTAATTGGTCTAATTGAAGGTCGACACTATCGCTATTTTTTACTGCATAAATATCGATAGTTCCATTCCCCTTTGCGAAAACAGAATAATCCAAAAACCCACTTGGAACCCCATATTGAATATATGTTGTGTTATCATTTGTTTTTAAGAAACGAGTATCATCAACAACCACAACTTCACAATCGCCTCTATAGCCATCTGGATTAGAAGGAACGTTTTCAGCATTAGGAATAAATGTTTCAATTGAATTCGCAAAAGACTTATTGTGGATAAGATTACCTTCTATCATTTTTTTATTAAAAGCTACATCGTTTGCTTCATCTCGAGTAATCAAATCAATATTGTTCACATAGCAAAAACGCAATAAAGCATCAAAAAATACCCTTTCCGAAAATGAGTCGACAGAGTCAATTACCTCTCCATGAATAACTCCATTTGCAACATCATGTCTAATAGCCTCTAAAGCATGATAAAACTGCCCGCCATCATTATACATTGCTTCTGCCATATCTTCAGAAGTAACACAGTTTGTAAAGAAGTCTTCGTTATAACAATTAGAAATCGCATTATAATCAATCGTCCTACTCGTGCTAAACAAAATAGAATCGTTTCTGCTTAAACTTTCATTGAAAAACAACTGTTGTAACATAAATGGGGTATTTAAGCCATCTGTTCTACTCGGATACATAGTATCATGAGTGCTTGTATATCCATATTTTCTTAAACAATCATTAAAACTATACTCTATATCTTTACCGTTCCGTGATATGGAAGTAAATTTGGTTGAATAGTTAGCTAATTTTTTAAAGTCGGAATCATAGTAGTATAACCCATTGTTCTCAAAATGAAATCTGTAGCTACCCCATGTTCCTGGCCATGACCAAACAGATACATCTATTCCATAATTAACGGCATAATATATTTTACTAATAGCAATTATTTTTTCCCAAACTTCATAATTTGAAGATGTTGTTGCGCCTGTAAAAATGCCACCTTCATAACAACCTTTTTCTTCAGAATAACTACCATATGAATGTCCATTGGTTCCTAAATATCTGTTAGATAGCTCGTCAAAGATATCGATTAGCTCATTCGAAGGAGAATAGAGAGAAAATTTATTCCTTATTTGCTGGCATTCACTGTCAGTGAGATTGCCCCAAGAATTGTATAAATTAGCATATGAGGCTTGATTGTATACGCTTTCGCTCAACGAGAGTCCAAATGCGTTGCGCCCATCTCCTCTGTCATTGCGTAATTGTTCGTTTGTAGGAAATGGGATTTGGTTCCCTTCTAAGTGATTATAATCTTGGCCATTCATTAAAGGGTTATCAAATAACCAATTCAAATGAAGGAAAGTATGATCGCCTACCTGATTGCCATGATTGATAACAGTTTGAACTTTATATTTATCGTCTGATGTTGGGTCTGCCCAATATGAGATATGATTGAAAGTCGCTTTTGCATTATAGCTATCTAATAATGGTATTATCAAACTAAAGTCACTATTTCTGAAATCATCAAAACCAATTGAGATAAATTTTGAATCATTATTAATTGGTTCTTTATAACTACTTATTTTGGCATATGGCACTTTTTGGCCACACATTTTACAATAAACATTATCTAATATATTGCTTTGCCTATAATCATCACAAACATAATCGTGTAAATCGGTAGCAGGTATGATATTTTGTTTAACTAAAATCTTGCCACAAGTAGAACAATGACTTCCGTCGGTCAATCCTAATGTGCTACAAGTTGGAAAAACGCCCTTGTCAAAAACCTCATTATGATCCGTTCCTTCAGCAGTTTTAACTTTAATTGTTTGAGAAGCAAATAATTGATTGGTGAAGGAGACGCTATATTGTTTAATTTCGTCTTGATAACAAGATTTTTCTTGAACAATCAAGCAACTACTTGTCGCTTTTTCTTTTATTGTCTCAAGACAATTAATACATATTGTTGTTGCAACACACTCAGAAAAATCATCTGACCAACTATATACAGGCTGATTATAATTGTGGCCAGTAGCTTCTATAATAAAGGATTGTCTAGATAATTCTTTATCACATACGTTGCAATATACAACTTCATCAAAACCCCCATCTTTATCACAGGTCGCTTCAACATAATTTTCTATGACTGATTCACCATTAATGTGGACGTGCAAAGAAGATGGCAAAAAGGAAGACGAATTACTTGAATTACTATCTACTGTATCAACAACAGAGCAAGAACAAAGTCCAAAAAAAGACAGAAACACAAACACTAATTTCGTCTTAAGGAAGCGGTTCGATGCTTTGTAATAGTAACCCCCCCCCGTCAAAATATGGATTTTTCTTTTGTTCAAATTAGTTTTCATTCTGGTTTTTTATCTAACAATTACTTAAATATAATGACTGTTGTAATTGCACAGAAAATAACTTTTTGGTGGAGCACCAGAGATTTGAACTCCGATCTCTAATTCAATGAATTAGCGTTTTTCCAGTTAAACTAGTGCCCCAACACTAAAATTATATTCTATTCTTAAAATATCTTTCTATTCTTTTAATTGCTTCCTTCAACGCATCTAATGAATATGCGTATGAGATTCTTACAAATCCCTCACCACTATCACCAAATGCTGTTCCAGGAACCACAACAACATGTTCTTTATTTAATAAGTCGGTTGCAAATTCTTCTGATGTCATTCCATATTTCCTAATATCAGGGAATATATAGAACGCTCCTCTAGGTTCAAAACAAGGAAGTCCTAACCTATCAAATTCTTTTAATAAGTATTTTCTTCTCTTGTCATATTCTTTTTTCATTCTTTCAATATCTTCATCACCATTTCTTAATGCTTCAATACCAGCATATTGAGAAATAGTAGGTGCAGACATTACGACAAATTGATGGATTTTCTTAACTTGATCGATGATGACTTTTGGGCCCATTACATATCCAAGTCTCCATCCAGTCATTGAATATGCCTTAGAGAACCCGTTGATAGTTAATGTTCTATCTCTCATCCCTGATAATGCACCTATTGAATAATGCTTGCCAGAATATGTGAGTTCAGAATATATTTCGTCAGATATCACCAATAAGTCGTGTTTGATAACAACACCAGCTATCTTTTCTAAATCATCTCTGGTCATAATTGCGCCAGTAGGATTATTTGGATAGTTTATTAATAATATCTTGGTTTTATCAGTTATAACTTTTTCTAGTTCTTCAGGAGTTAATCTGAATTCATTTTCATTCTTGAGTTTAATCTTAACTGGTATACCACCTGCAAGTAAGATATCAGGTTCATAACAAACATAATTAGGTTCAAGAATGATAACTTCATCACCTGGGTTGATACATGCTCTCAAAGAGATATCTATTGCTTCTGATCCACCACAAGTAACGATGATTTCGTTTTCATTATAATCTAGACCATATTTCCTTTTATTCCATTTAGATATTTCTTCTCTTAATTCAGGAAGGCCTTGATTAGATGTATAAAACGTTCTTCCTTGCTCAAGAGAATAAATACCTTCTTCTGCAATATGCCAAGGTGTTTCAAAATCAGGTTCTCCAACTCCTAATGAGATACAATCTTCAATCTTATTAGCAATATCAAAGAACTTTCTGATGCCAGAAGGTTTTATTTCTTTAACTTTATCTGAGGTGAAATCTCTCATAATACAACATTAGTTCTTTTATCAGTTGGTTTATCTTGTATTTGAATACCGTGATCTTTATATTTCTTCAACACAAAGTGAGTCGCCGTTGAATTAACATAATCAATAGTTGCCAATTTGTTAAACACAAAGGATGACACTTCTTTCATTGACTTACCATTAACAATAACTAAAAAGTCATACGCACCTGACATGAGATAGATAGAATCAACTTCATCAAATCTTGCAATACGATCTGCGATTCTATCAAAGCCAGTTCCTCTTTGAGGAGTAACTTTAACTTCAATCAAAGCATTACACTTTTCATCAGTAATCTTACCCCAGTTGATAATTGCATTATAACCACAGATGACTTTCTTATTCTCTAATTCAGCAATTAAAGAAACAATTTCGTTTGGAGATGCTTTCAATGCTTCAGCGATGTCTTCAATAGATAACTTCGCATTATGTTCAAGTAGTTCTAATAATTGTTTTTCCATTTGATTCTCTCCTTTAACATTAGTCTATATGCTTATAAAACGATTTATTAATGTAATACTCTGTTCCAAAGCCTTCTTTATACTTGGCCAAGCCTTCATTTAAATAACGCCCATGGTCTTCAGTGCTAATACCAAATGAAAAGAACTTATATCCTTCATCATGAGCAAGAATAATCAAATTACCATCCATAAAATCCATCGGTTTTAAATATAAACTATCTCTGTCGGCACATAAGTATTGTGTATGGAAAACATCGTTTATGATAAAAACCATGCTTCCCGCAACCATTTTTTCTTGATGAAACACACCATAGAAACGTACATAATTAGGAATCCTATTATCAGCCAAATCATATAATTCTTCTAATGAATGAACGGGCTTAGTATCATATTTTTTTAAAGAATCACATAAGATGTCATAAAAGTTTTTTATATCTTCTTTGGAATTGATTCTTCTTAACATTAACTCGCTCTTAAGGGATGTTCTATATAAGTTTCTTGTCTTGGATTTAAAATTAAGAAACACATCATTAGAATTCCATTTTTTAAAGTCGAAAGCAAAGCTCAATTCATCATAATTTGAATAACCGTTCTTATAAAAGAAATAATCTAACAGATTACAATTGTCTTTACAGAAAATAGTATTAGTGTTTTTGACAAAAACATATTTAAAATTATTGTTCTTGATATATGTTTCAAAAGCTTCAAATATTTCAGATACATTACTTATATTGTTACAGTTCTTATCAATTACTAACCCACCAAAGGTACTGCCCATATGGGAAAGGAATTGCTTGCCATTATCACCATCAACTTCACAAGCAGGACATACCGCAACCACCGCGCCTGCTTTAATAAATAAAAGCGAGTGATCACAAAACCTATCCTTATGGTATTCTAAAAATGCTCTTGATTGTAAAAAAGTTCCATTCATTGAATTATCAAAAATAAACTTATCCCATTTGTCTTTATAATTCTCTGAGTACTTTACAACATCGATTAAACTCATTTTATTACTCCTTTGATAATTAAATATATTGTTTATTTTTCCTTTGTCCAACTATTTTTACTGGTTTGCCTGCTAAAACACTATTTGGATGGCAACTTTGAAATACTACACTGCCTGCTCCAACAGCACTATTCTTACCAACGTCTCCAAAATAGCAGAATTTAAAAATGTAACATTGTCTTCTATAAGTGGATATTTGCCACTGCTCTGTCCAAGTGTAACTTTTTGATAAACTAAACGTTGTTTCCAACTGTACAATCCCTCAACAGTTATTTCAACGAGATGGTATGAAGCAGATTGTCCCAACTAACGCAGTTTTTTTAATTTAGTTTCCATGTTTATTTAAACGAATTAATTGTGTCTATCACATATTGAACTTCTTCATCCGTCATACCATAATACATTGGAATTGAGAGTTCTGTCGAAGATATCTCTTCAGCCAAAGGAAGTTCTCCTCTCTTGATATTCAAATCTGAATACGCTCCTTGCAAGTGCATTGGAGTAGGATAGTGTTTATTTGTTCCAATTCCTTTTTCATTTAAATATCTTTCTAGTTGATCTCTGTTGTCGCACCTAATCGCAAAAACGTGCCAAATATGGTAGTTGCCTTCATGAATGATTGGTAGCTTAATAGTTGGATTCTTAATCCCTTCAAGATATTTCTTAGCTATTCTATTTCTGTCTTGATTCCATTTATCTAAATATTTTAATTTTATGTTTAAAAAGCCACATTGAACTTCATCAAGTCTAGAATTAACACCTTTGTATATGTGATGGTATTTGTAATCTGATCCATAACACGATAATGCGGCTACTTTAATAGCTAATTGTTCGTCGTTTGTAGTAACCGCACCACCGTCACCTAGAGCACCTAGATTCTTGCCTGGATACATAGAAAAACCAGCAGCATCACCGAGCGAGCCTGCTTTTCTTCCTTTGTATAAAGCACCGTGCGCCTGGGCAGCATCTTCTATAACCTTTAAATTATGTTTTTTTGCAATAGCGTTGATTTTGTCCATATCACAACACTGGCCATATAAATGAACAGCCATAATTGCTTTAGTTTTTGGTGTGATTTTTTCTTCAATCAAATCTGGATTAATATTGTACTCTTCCAGAATTGGTTCAACAAATACTGGAGTCGCTCCTACATATGTCGCAGCAAGAGCAGTAGCAATGAAAGTATTAGACGGAACAATTACTTCATCACCAGGCCCAATATCATATGCTCTTAAAATCAGCATTAGTGCGTCTAAACCGTTCCCTACCCCAATTGCATATTTCGTTCCACAATACTCAGCAAACGCTTTATTGAACAACTTATATTCGTCGCCTTGAATGTAAATAGATTTTTTATAGACCTCGTCAAACTTGTCCTTAATTTCTTTTTCAATTTCTTTTTGCATCGGTGCAAAACTTACCCATGGTATCATATAATATCCTCCTTAATAGTTATGCAAAAAACCTCATAAACGTTTTAATTAACAATTTTCTTATTTTTCCATAATGCTTAATATCGCTGTCTCTAACATCATCCAAATAATCGTATAGAAGTTTTGATTCTTTTTCTGGCAAGCAGTTACCCCTGACCAAACTATAATCAGAAACCAGTGATGTAATTAAATGACTATATGATTTTTCTTTCATTTTAATAAAAAACGAATCATAGCCATTACCAAAATACTTAGCATAGAAATTAAAAGATATAGCTGCTTCAATTCTTCTTTTCAAATCTGATGCGCCTTGCCACATACCTTTGTCATGAATTCTATATACAGAAAACATTTCGTCCATGACAAACAATTTCCCTTTTTGAAGATGAATTAATCGTCTAAAATCTTCTCCACGCAAAGCACAATTTTCAAAAGTATTAACAGCATCTTTATAGCACTGAGGTAAACCGCTACTAAAAATAATATTTCGAATCATAAGAGCAGAGGTATGGACAAAAGGTATTTTATTTGTTGTATAGTCCTCAAAAGAATAACTCTTGTTGACTTGGTTTTTACTAACCACTGTTCCAAAATACTCTCCTTGCTTTAAATAAAATGTATTTCCACCAACCATCACATAATCCTTGTTGGCATCCAAATAATCTACCATTTTTTGCAGCATATCAGGGTTAATCCAATAGTCATCACCGTCAAGAAAGATGAAATATTCTGATTTTACATTTGAGAAAATCTGGTTACTGTTTGCCAACGATCCCAAATTCTTTTCGTTTAAAATTAACTCGATAACGTCAGGGTATTTATTCTTATAATTTTCCAATATTTGTTTTGTCCCATCTTTTGAAAAATCATCAGCGACAACTATCTTATAATCGAAATTGGTCTGTTGCATTAAAACACTATCAAGAGCTTGTTTCACATATTTCTCTAGGTTATAAGTTGTTATGCATACTGTTAGTTTTAACATAAAAAATACCTCAATATTTTAAGACACCATTTGCAACTTTATTTAAATATTTTCCATATTCCGATTTGCCAAGCTTTGCCGCGAAATCTAACAGTTGCTCTTTACTTATAAACCCTTTTCTAAAGGCGATTTCTTCAATAGCAGAGATCATAACCCCTTGCCTCTTTTCTATAGCTTTTACGAATTCAGATGCTTCAAGCAAGGAATCAGTTGTGCCTGTATCAATCCATGCAAAACCTCTACCAAGAATTTCACATTTTAGTTTTTTGCGTTCAAGATAAAGATTATTTAAAGTGGTAATTTCATATTCTCCTCTTTCCGACTTTTCAACTTTTTTTGCAAGGTCAGAAACATTTTTATCATAAAAATATAGTCCTGTTATACAGTAGTTGCTCTTTGGATTTTTGGGTTTTTCTTCGAGCGAGATGATATTCCAATCATCATCAAATTCCATTATTCCAAATCTTTGAGGGTCATCAACATAATAACCAAACACTGTAGCGTATCCGTCATTCAAATTGTCAATTGCCCTTTGTAAAATATTAGAAAAACCACCACCATAAAAAATATTGTCGCCAAGAATCATCGCACAAGAATCTCCATCGATAAAATCCTCGGCTATTAAAAACGCCTGGGCTAAGCCTTCTGGTTTTTCTTGGACTTTGTAACAAAAAGACATTCCCCATTGTTCGCCAGTTCCAAGAAGCCTTTTGTATAAAGAAATATCTTCTGGTGTAGAAATAATGCATATCTCTCTTATTCCTGCCAACATTAAAGTTGACAGAGGATAATAAATCATTGGTTTGTCATAAATTGGAAGTAGTTGCTTAGAAACAACAGATGTCATTGGATATAATCTAGTTCCACTACCGCCGGATAAAATAATACCTTTCATTGTTTGCTCCTTACGTATTTTAAAAAATCATCATAATTCCTTATATAATCTGATTCATCATATATCTCAGATGCAAGCACTAGTAAAACTGCACCATCCGTAAAATCATACATCTCTCTCCATAAATCGCTTTCAATATAAAGACCCTTGCTTGGTGAGTCTAGCACAATCTCTTTCTTTTCTTTGCCATCGTCTAAATGGATTTTGCAACTTCCATTAACACAAATAAGAATTTGTTTTAATTTCTTATGAGCATGAAAACCTCTTCTTACACCCGGAAGAGTGTTAAATAGATAATAGACTCGTTTAATTTCAAAAGGGATTTCTTTTCCATTTTCTAAAGCGACCAACATCCCTCTTGGGTCACCGTGTTCTTGAAAGTTAATAATTCTCTCATTCATAGATGTATTCTTTGTTATTATCCTTTTCTTAAGTTAATCAGTTTCTTTGCATATAGTGGGAGTCTAAAAGCCACAGAAAAATAAGAGTTAATCAACAAACATTTCTTTCTCATTTTAGAAGGTACTGTTTTATAAATGACTTTGAACCCTTTGAACGACTTATTCTTAAGCGAGGCCAATATTCCATCTCTTACAATAACTTTATACCTAGAATAAAAATTTAGTTCGGGCATAGATTCATAGAGATAGTTGAGGTTTAAAATGTGTTTTCTAAATGAAGATAAACCTTTGTTAAGACTATTGAAATTTTTATTGTTATCGCTACTTCGATGAATTCTATATGCGGTACAAATGTCTGGCAAAACAAAAATATCTCCTCTTTGTAAATACTTAATTGAGGTTGTAATATCATCAATATATTCACTAGCTTTTATTAAAATGGACATATCGTTTCGATCTTTTTCGTCTCTCCAATAATTAATAACCATCAGCCCATTTAAAGGTATGTTGTGGCCTTTCATAAATTGTTTTAACGAAAATGGCTTATTAATATACTTTTTATTTGGGAACACCTCTTGTCTTTTTTCTTCATCATCAAAACGCGACTCTATTGCAGTGGTAACGCCGATATAATTTTTATTGTTTTTTAAAAAATCATATTGCTTCTGCAGTTTGTAATTGTCTATATAATAATCATCTCCTGACAAATCAACAATATAATCTCCTTTACACATACAATATGCTAAGTAAAAGTTTCTAGTCAGTCCAACATTCTCTTTATTAAGATTCAACTTAATATTTGAATGCTTTTTTGCATATTCCTTTAAAATATCAACAGTCTTATCTTGAGAAGCGTCATCGGAAACACATATTTCATATTCAAAATCAACAACCTGAGAAAGAACGCTATCTAACGCTTTAGAAATGTATTTCTCGTGATAGTAAGTGGTAATGCAGACGCTGACTTTAGGATTTGAGTTCATTTGATTTATTCCTCTTTAGCCTTGCTTTAACTACATTGACGATAAACATAAAACCTTCTATTTTAAACAAAAACGAAAGCAAGGTATAAACAATAATTCCAATCGGAACCAGGATCAATAATTGGAATATTGGGGCTAACCCGATAAACAACGACAAGCTATAAACTACACCGAACATAGCCCCACTAACCAAATATGCAGGAGCACAATCAACTATTTGATCCCAAATACCATAATCAAGATATTTTTTAGACACTATTGCACTTAATACCACACCAATAAAATTACCAATAAGCGTTCCGACAGCAAATACCATAATACCAAATTGTATACATATGAACATTATTGCAATGTTGATAATAACCGTAATAATGTTTGTGATGAATGTAACTTTGCTTTTCCCATAAGCATTCAACGCTTGCGTTTTTGCTGATAATGGCCACATAACGCAAATAAAGCAATAAATCATCAAAAACGGAACACATTCAACCCATTTTTCAGTTAGAAGTAAAAGAATAGTTGGCTTAGCAACGGCAGCAAGACCAAACATTAAAGGAGCAGATATAGTTAAGCTAATTCTAATCGATTTTCTCAAATACCTTACTAGCCTTTCTTTGTCATCCTGTACCTTTGATAATGATGAATACAAGACAGTAGAAAAAGCACCATCGAACCCTGTCATTAATGCAGTTGGAAACTGGTTGCCCCTATCATAAAGGCCAAGGGTTTGACTATCATAATACTTTCCAACAATAAGTGTTCTGCTACTGGTAAAAATTGCACTAATAAGGTTGGAAAATAATATATTACTGCTATAGACAAGTAAAGTTTTGACTTTCTTAAAAGAAAACATTAACTTTGGCCACCATTTACAAAATATAATGTTCCCAAAAGAATAAATGAAATTATATGCAAGTGTCCCCCAAACAAGAGCCCATACCCCATATCCTTTATATGCTAGAAAAATTCCTATCCCGCCTTGAAAAATATAACCGATTATACTTATAAAAAACGTTTTTTTAAACTTTAGGTTACGCTGTATCAATGCCACGCTTACCGATGATAGAGAAGAAAAGATTAGCGAAATAGATTGTATTCTTAAAATTGATGAAATGCTTTCAATGTTATAGAAACTAGCAATTAACGGTGATAAGAAAAATAAAATAAAATATAGAACTACTCCAATCACGATGCTTAAATAAAACATAGATGATTTTTCACATTCATCTATTTCTTTTTTTTGAACCAAGGCTGAAGTTAATCCGTTCTGAACAAACACATTTGAAATAGTGATAAAAACTGCAGTTAGTGAGATGATGCCATAATCATCTGGGGTTAATAATCTAGCAAGAACAATTTGTATGACAAATGCTATTATTTGAGAACTTGTATTTTGAATAAATCTCCAAACAAACCCAAAGAACGACTGTTTTTTTAATTCGTTTGCGGATTCTTCGGTTATTGTTTCTTCGTTTGTTCTTGTGTTCTCTTCCATATTTTTATAAGCTTTTTTGAATTACTTTTTGTTTGTTCGGTTTTTTAAAATTAAAAGTGTATAAAAAAGAAAATAAAGATAGATACATCGATAGTCTAATGTCCAACAAGCCGTCAAGGAAAAAATAACCAACAAGAATAGACACTAAAACGGTGCTAGCAATAATTTTATTTACGAAAGCTGTTCTAAATAATGGTTTTTTAGAAGACAACAAAAATATGTAAGAAGTAATAATTAGTATTGTTCCAATGATACCAAAGCCCATTAATCCAGAAACAAATGAGTTATGTGTAACTAATCCGTAGCCACCATTTTCTTCAAGATAGTAATTTAGGCCAAAACCAAACATAATGTTGAATGGCGAAGAGGAAAAAAGTTGGTTCAAATAATAATTCCAAAGAAATACTCTACCACTAGTTATGTCCATAAACGCCCCTTGATGATAAGAACTTTGTAGGTCTAACGTCCTTCCAATTGTTTCATCATACACCTTCACAACAAACGGAACGCGGAAAAATAGTAACACTAAAGCCAAAAGTAATAAAACTACAATAAATAAAAAAACGCGACGTGCTCTTTTATTTCTTAAACCAACTAAGCAATAAATAAGCACCACAACGCCAATACTTAGTAAAAAAGAACGCGAACCAGTCATTAGTCCTCCAACGATAGAGAACAGAAAAATTACAAAATTATTTAACGTTTTGTATCCTTTATTGAGAAAAAATAGAGAAGCAGAAAATAATAATGCAAACGATACACTTGTATAATTAGGATCATCTAACAAGGCAACAAATCTATCCGTATTATTGACTACTCTATTTACCAGCATCCCAAAAAACATCAATAAAATTCCGAAAGCAAAGTAAAGATAAATATTATATTTGTATTTTTGAGATGATCTTTTAATGATAATACCCCATGTTATAATCGCGGTAATAATCTGAGCGCAAAGAGCAAAATCGTGAATTCCAACCTGTGAAAAATGTAATAAGCTTATCAACAACACACCAAAGTAAACAAGTATTACTCTTATCTTTATGTAATATTTTCCTTTTAAAAGTAAACGAATAAGTAAAATTAAGTAAAAAACGCCTATTAATCTGACATTAGAATCATTGGAGAGACACACAATCATATTATTCGGCGTTAGTGAAGCTAAAGCCACAATAGTTTTTTTAACGTCAAAAAAGACTGTGACAATCAATAAGAAAAATAAACCAATTAAATTAAATACAAAAATATTAGATATTGCACCTAGAGCAAAAAAAGCATAGATGAATACTATGAAATAATGACCACACCTAATGTTATTTAACAAATGTAGTTCTCTTTTTTTTGGTTGTCTTAGCACTAAAGAATTTGCCATATAATTATTCATCAACCAAATCCTTATACAAAGTAATATATTTGAAAATTCTCTTTTTTGAATCTAAAAAATCAATACAACTATTTAGTTGCTTTTTTCCTGATTTCAAAATTAACTTAATTCCACTACTAATTGAATAAACATCTCTATCAATCACTATACCATAACCGGTATCATCGACTATCTCAGGCGATCCACCAGTTCTAAATGTCAATACTGGAGTGCCACAGGCAACAGCCTCTAGATTTGTCATTGGATAACTATCTTCTAATGTTGTATTTAGAAAAACAAGAAGCACTAAAGCAGCTGCCACACCTACTATTTTGATAACGCTTTGATCTTGATATGATCCAAGAAGCAAAAAGAGATAGGCAATTGAAAAGACAACAAAACAGGAAAGTTGGCTAAGTTTAATCCTTTTAAACGAAAGCCCTTTTAAACTATGCGAATTGTAATTTAATGTCAGCGATTCCATACTATTAGTTAAAAGTTGAACGTATATAATCAATAAATTTATCTGCTAAAGCTTGTGCAGATGTCACATCTTTAGCACTTATAGAAAAATAAACCTTCAATTTAGGTTCTGTTCCACTTGGCCTAAAGACAATTGAGGCGTTATTACCAACTAATTTAATAACATTTGACTTAGGAAGTCCGTTCAAACCAACAATGTAGTCTTGTTTTTCTTTAGCATCAAAACCAGGTATATCTACAACGTTATTCCTATAGTAATCCATTATCGATTGCATTTTAATAAATCCTGCCTCGCCTGGAAATTCAAACGAATATAGTGTATTTAAGCAATACCCATATTTATTCCATAGTTCTTGCAATTTATCTAAAAGACTAACCCTTTTTGATTTGTAATAAACAAACATCTCACAAATCATAGTGGCGCCATTGACGCCATCTTTATCTCTAACATAAGTACCTGTTAAATAACCATACGACTCTTCAAATCCAAAGACGTAATCACTTTCTCTGCCTTGTTTTTCAAGATAACCAATTTGTTCGCCAATAAATTTAAAACCAGTTAAAACGTTGATTGTTTTTAATCCATATGATTCAGCTATTTTTTCCGCTAAATCCATAGTGACAATTGTTTTGATTAGCAAAGGGTTCTCTGGCATTTTATTCAAGGCAATTCGCCTTGAGCAGATATAATCGAGGAGCAATATGCCAACTTCATTACCAGATAATAAAGTATAATTGCCATCTCTATTCTTTACGGCAATGCCAACTCTATCACAATCAGGATCAGTTGCTAACATTAAATCTGCATTATATCTTTTACAGTAATCAAGCCCTAATTGTAAAGCTTCTTTTATTTCTGGATTTGGATAAGGACAAGTTGGGAAATTCCCGTTTGGTTCTTCTTGCTCTTTTACAATTATGACGTTTGTATATCCTAATTCCTTTAATGCTCTCGTAATAGGCTTGAGGCCTGTGCCATTCAAAGGAGAATAAACAATTGATATATTCTTATCGACACTTTCATCACCTAAAAGAGATTGGTTTTTAATTTCTTCAATGAAAGAATCGATAACAATAGAAGGGATGGGTGAAATCAAGCCACTATTTTCCCCTTCTTCAAACGATACGCTTTTATATCCTTTAAACACATCTATTTTCTTTATGTAAGAATAAATCTCTTTGGCAGCTTCTGTGGTTATTTGGCAACCATCACTGCCATATACTTTGTAACCATTATATTTTGCTGGATTATGTGACGCAGTAATCATCACGCCTATACAACATTTCAAATATCTAACGGCATATGATAACGTTGGAACAGGTGATATATCATCATACATCATCACCTTGATGCCATTAGCAGCGAAGACACTTGCAGCACATCTTGCAAAAACATCAGATTTAATACGCGAATCACGTGAAATAGCAACAACCCTGTCCTCTTTTTTAAATGTGTTGATAATATAATCGGCAAGTCCTTGGGTTGCTTTACTAACCGTATAGATGTTCATTCTATTTGTGCCAGCACCTATGACTCCACGAAGACCCCCTGTGCCAAACTCTAAGTCACGATAAAACGCATCATTAATAGATTCTTCATCCATATGATTTATTTCGTTAACTAAATCTATATCTTCAAGGGGATATTTTTTCCACTTAATATATTCTTGATTTACCGACATTATAAACCTCTTTATTTAATGCTATCCCAATCAAAATCTGCTCTTTCGATATCTTCTTCAATTAAGTCGTCACCAATTTGAACTTCAATAATATGTAATTCTTCAATGGCTTTAATCGCGTGCATTTGTCCTTTGTTTATGTACACAAAATCTCTTCTGTTAACTTTCCTAACTTCACCATCAATAACTAAATAGCCTGATCCGCTTACAAAAGTCCAAATTTCATCACGGTGATTATGTTTTTGATAACTAATATTTTTATTTGGTAACACTACCAATTCCTTAGTTAAGCTCTTTTCACCATTGTCGCGCACTTGATAATCTAAAACGCGATATTCACCCCAAATTCTTTTTTCAAACATTGGTCTATTATTTGGAACATACTTTTTAAGATAAGAACTTGAATGTTTATCAGATACTAAAATTCCATCCGGGGAAGCGGCAATCACTACATCTTTCAAACCTAAAGCAACAATAGGAATGGACAATTCATTAACAACGTGAACATTTTGACATTCTTCACCAAGGATAACATTATTGCTAACAGCATCAGTCATTGCTTCGGTAAAAGTGTTCCATGTTCCTAAGTCTTTCCATTCCCCATAATATTCAACAACCTTGATGTCGTTTTCATGTTCGGCAACCGCATAGTCAAAACTGATTTTGTTGAGAGATTGGTAATTGTTATATAGTTCTTGATAATTATTTGTTCCACATAACTCTTTGGTTTTGTTTAGCAAATAAGATAATTTGAACGCAAAAACACCACCGTTCCACAAAGCGCCTTCATCAATATATTTCTGCGCAGTTACTTCATCCGGCTTTTCCTTAAACACAACTTCTTTATCCGTTGGAATAATATAACCATATTTTTCTGATGGATATGTTGGTTTGATTCCCATTAATGTCAGATTGCTTTGACCTGCTATTTCATACATCTTGTTTAGCGTATCAAAGTATCCTTCATCAACAAGTGGATCAACAGGGCAAACCACAACTGCATCATTTTCAGATACACCAAGAACATCGTGCATATATGCTACCGACAGTGCAATCGCGGGAAAAGTATCGCGACGACAAGGCTCAATAGAAATATTCACCTTTTCGTTGATTTGATTTTTTATCGAAGCCACTTGCGTTTCCGATGTCGCAATAACAATATTTGCTTTTGGAGACACTTTACGAATCATACGATACATTCTTTGAACCATTGATTCATGGTTGCCGTCCGCATCACGGAATATTTTAAGGAATTGTTTAGACCTTACTTCATTCGAAAGTGGCCATAATCTAGTTCCACTACCACCTGATAATAAAATTACGTTCATTTTTATCTTCCTTTGTGATTATCTTTCCGCTCTCATTGGGTTTTCTAAAAAGTCTTTATAAGTAAGAGCAATTCCTTCTCTTAATTCAACTTTATATTTCCATCCCAAACCACTAAGTTTAGAAACGTCTAATAATTTTCTTGGGGTACCGTTTGGTTTTGATGTATCCCAATTAATCTTTCCTTTATAACCAATAACGTCAGCAACGATTTCTGTTAATTCCTTAATAGTGAGCTCTTTCCCACTACCGATGTTAACAGTTTCATTGCCTTCATAATTGTTCATCAAATAAACACAGGCATCTGCCATATCATCAACATATAGGAACTCTCTATATGGGCTACCATCGCCCCAGCAAGTAACTTCTGGCAAACCATTAACTTTTGCTTCATGGAATCTTCTAATCAACGCTGGAAGAACATGTGAGTGTTCAGGATGATAATTATCGTTAGGTCCGTATAAGTTGGTTGGCATCACGCTTATGTAATGAGTGCCATATTGTCTATTTAAATATTCACAGTATTTTAAGCCGGAAATCTTCGCTAATGCATATCCTTCGTTTGTTGGCTCTAATGAAGAAGTTAACAAACAACTTTCTGGCATTGGTTGAGGTGCTAGTTTTGGATAGATACATGATGATCCCAAGAACTCTAGCTTCTTAACTCCATTGATAAATGCTGCATGGATAACATTCATCTCAATAACCATATTTTCATACAGAAAATCAGCAATATGAGTTGAATTTGCAGAAATACCACCAACCTTGGCAGCTGCTAAAAACACATAATCAGGCTTTTCTTGTTCAAAGAATCTATTAACCGCATCTTGATTAAGTAAATCTAATTCCTTATGAGTTCTAGTAATAATGTTTTTATACCCTTTGGATTCCAAATTTCTAACAATTGCCGAACCAACCATTCCACGGTGACCAGCAACATATATTTTTGCATCTAATTCCATCATGTTTACTAATCCTCTAATACTTTCTCAAGCTTTGCACTATCTTGGTGCAATTTTTCAATTTTTGCTTGTTTTAAGTCAGCTTCCGCCATTATTCTACATAATTCTTCATATGAAGTTGATTGAGGGTTCCAACCAAGCTTACTCTTAGCTTTAGCAGGATTTCCCCAAAGGTTTACAACATCCGTAGGACGATAGAATTTTGGAGAAACACATACAAGCATTTTGCCTGTGGCTTTGTCGTACCCTTTTTCTTCTACGCCTTTGCCTTTCCATTCAAGTTCAATACCAACGTAATGGAATGCTAATGTACAAAATTCTCTTACTGTATGTTGAACGCCAGTAGCGATGACGAAATCATCTGGTTCGTCTTGTTGAAGAATTAACCACATACACTCAACATAATCTTTCGCATAGCCCCAGTCACGTAAGGAATCAAGGTTACCTAATTCTAGATGATCTTGTAGTCCACATTTAATACGTCCTGCTGCTAAAGTTATTTTACGAGTGACAAAGTTCTCACCTCTTCTCGGAGATTCATGATTGAATAAAATACCATTTGCGGCAAAGATTCCATATGCATCCCTATATTCTCTACACATCCAGAAACCATACTGCTTTGCTACTGCATAAGGACTATATGGGTGGAATGGAGTTGTTTCGCTTTGTGGTACTTCTTCGACTTTACCATATAATTCACTTGTTGAAGCTTGATAAAACTTTGTTTTCTTTTCAAGGTGGAGAATATGGATAGCTTCTAAAATACGAAGAACACCTATCGCATCAACATCGCCTGTATATTCAGGAGCATCAAAAGATGTCCCAACGTGTGATTGAGCGGCAAGATTATAAATCTCATCAGGTTGCAATTCACCAATTAATCTTACCAATCCTGATGAATCAGAAAGATCGCCATCATGAATAGTGATTAGTTTTTTCTCTAAAAGATGATCAATTCGACCTGTATTAGATATAGAAGATCTCCTTACGATTCCATGGACCTCATATCCCTTTTCAAGTAAAAACTCGGCCAAGTATGAGCCATCTTGACCAGTAATACCTGTAATTAAAGCTACTTTATTCATAAAATTCCTCCATAAAGCAAACAATTATTAATCAAAATTGTTTTGAAACATTTTCTTATATAAAACAATGTATTCCATAAATCTCGGTTTAGAATCAAGCGAGGATAAATCAACTTTGCTAAAATTATTTTTTGTGTTAGAAGATAAAACATTGTTTATCCCAGTTTCTATCGCTTCTTGATTTCTTTCGATAACACACCCATAGTTTGTTTTTAAAACTATTTCAGGGGACCCTCCAGTATTAAATGTAACAACCGGAGTTCCACAAGCTATTGCTTCTAAGTTCGTTGTTGGATATGTATCTTCAAGTGTAGTATTTAAATAAACATCGGCCTCGGAATACCATTTTGCTAGCTCAATTTGATTATCAGTCCTATCGATAAATAAAACATTAGGATAGTCGTTTTTATCAAAATAACAATCCACGACTTTACCAATTACCACAAAGAATAAATTTGGCTGACTTTTTGAGTAAGATAAAACAAACTCTAATCCTTTTCTGGTGTTCCAGTAGTTAGCAACGCACAAAACAATTTTTTTGTCACCGATGTTATATTTATTTCTATAATCCGATTCATATTTATGAAAGATTGATAAATCAACACCATTATTGATAACAACAGAATTAAAACGATTTAAAAATGATTGTCTAACCAATGAATTTAACCAAGCAGAAGGTGTAACCACTGTGACTAGATTTGGATCTAATAAACTAATATTTGATTTCTTGGATAAATAGTTTCTTTTTACAAAGTTGTTGAAGTAAGATTGTGGGTACTCATTTTTTTGCTTGCAGTGAACACAACACTCCTTCCACTCAAAACACTTAATATAATCAAAATGAGTGCAGTGGCCAGTAAAAAGCCAGCAATCATGAAGAGTAAACACAACACGCTTTTTCTTCTTGCTAAGCCATTTAAAAAGAATTTTGTAATTAATCCAATATCCATGCAAATTATGAATATGGACTAAATCAGGATTGTAACTATCCAAATACTTTATAATTCTTTTTGTATTGCGGTAGCTACTGAGACCGTGTCTATCAAAAAGTCTTGTCATAAGAGCGTCATAATAGAATCCAATCTTTGAGAAAAATCTAATCGAAGTATCTGGAGTTCTACAAAACTCTCGCGAGTAAATAGATATTGCCTCTATACCATTTTCTTTGCAGCAAGCTTTTAAATCATCAACTATCTTGCCGGTGCTACCATTTCCATATGTATTTAAATAGGCAACTCTCATTTTTATTTTTCTCCAACAGATGATAAAAGCATATCCTTAAAGTCAGCGCTTCTCTCTTTAATGTTATATTTTATGGATTCTTTCAATCCTTTTTCGGCATATCGGACTCTCGATGCTGTATCGGTTATAGATTTTAACAATACTTGTTTAAGTTTGTTTTTCTTTTTAGAATCACAAACAAACGCCAAATCTTCATTCTTAAAATATTGGATTGACGCTAAATTAATAGGGCCGTATGCAAAAATTGGAGCATTGCATCTAAAGTATTCAGGTATTTTAGTCGACATCGATAATCTCAAATTGTTGATATCCTTGTTTTTAAAAGACTCTGCATATACTAAAATATCTGCTGAAAACTGTAATTCTTTGAGTTCTTCATTAGACACCTTGTTTTTTAGTTTAATAAGTGGGATTGAATTAATTTTTTTAAGCACCTTTGGTTCAATATTAGATGCAGTAACAATTATTAGTTCCGAAGAATATCCTTTTTCTTTATTTATATCGGTTAAAGCTTTAGCAATTTTGACGAGCGATCTCCATCGATTGCTATGCAAATTACCAGAATACACAAATCTAAAAGAACAATTGTTATCTTTTTTATCTTTATAGATTGAAGGAACAAGCTCAATGCTGTTGATGAAATCGTAACACTTAATATTAAATAACTTTTCATATTCTAAAGACATAGCTTTACAAATAGTGAAAATAAATTTGGATTTATCATTGATAAGTTTTGCTTTCTTTCTTAAAGCTTTTCTTCTTAACCAATCAACAAAAGATGTTCTACATCCATAATAAAATGCATCATCCATATAGAATGGAACGATGGTCGCATTAGTGTTAAGCAAAACAAATGACGCAACGTCATAAGCCAAACAATAATCATTAGGAACGAACAAAATTAAATCAGGCTTAGAAACATTTTTTAACCAAGATGAAAAATCCTTTGTTTTCCATTTTCCATTTTTCCAAAATAGGTCTCTAATGGCACTGACAGTCGGAATTCTTCTATTGCCGACTGCGTGCAATTTGCTCAGCGCTTTTCCTTCAGTTTGCTCACTATTATTGTCTTCTAATGCTTTCCCAACTATTGTTTTTTTAGAAAAACATGATTTGACAACATCTTTATCTAATATTTGATAGTAACTATTCGAATATTTAAAAGTTGGGTAATCGTTAGAAAAATAAGCCTCAGAAATTAGTTCTTTTGGCCATCCTTCAAGAAGAGAAACTAATGTCTTGCCGATATTATTATTGGTGTCGTAAAGGTTATGACTAATAATTAATAGTCTAGGAAATCTTTTTTCTGAAACATTAGCCATTATTAATCACCGCCATTATAGTATTAAAAATGCTAGTACTATCTAACTTATATTCTCTTCTAAGATGTTTTTGACTACCAACTTTGACAGAATACTCATCGTTTAGTCCAATCTTTTTAATTGTTGCTTTTTCACCTTCAATTTCTGCAACTACTTCTGAAACAGCACTTCCAAAACCGCCAACAATGTTGTGCTCTTCAACTGTAAAAATATATTTACATTCTTTTGCAGTTTTATTAATCGTTTCTTTATCAATTGGTTTAACAGTTGGAAATGTGTAAACAATAGGATTAAGTCCATTCTTAACTAATTCTTCATATGCACCTATTACTTCATCAAATATTGCGCCAGTAGAAAAAATAGCTATATCTTTACCATCTTTGATTTTTATCGCCTTACCAATTTCAAAATCATCTAATTTATCATGGATTCTTTTTTCACCGCCACGTCCTAGACGTAAATAACAAGTTCCTGGGTAACTAGCAATGGCTTTAGTAACTGCTTCTGCTTCAACTAAATCACCTGGAGCAAAAACAGCAACATTAGGTAATGCCCTTAATATCGCAATATCTTCAGTTGCCTGATGACTCATACCTAATGAACCATAGGAGAAACCACCACCAATACAAACAATCTTTACATTTGCATTATGGTAGGCACAGTCGTTTCTGATTTGTTCTAAGCATCTAAGTGTTGGAAAGTTGCCAATAGAATATGTGAACACAATCTTTCCACTTAATGCCATTCCAGCAGCAAGTGAGGTCATATTTTGTTCGGCAATACCAGCATTTGTAAATTGATCTGGGCATTGTTCCCAAAATGGTTTTAAAACTCCAAAACCTAAATCGCCAGTAACTAATTCAATGTTTTTGTTATTCTTGGCTAATTCGACTAAAGTCCTTACAAATGTGTCTCTCATTATTTGACCTCCTTCACTTTGTCAGGAGTTCCTGATTTTGCATTCACCCTTCTCATCTTTTCTGGATAAGAAGTGTTCCAAGTATGCGAAAAGGTATGATCGTTACCAATATCATCGTTTTGTGTTGGTAATTGTGGATTCTCTATTCCATTTGGAGTATATGGATCATCAACACCATTTGGCTTGTTTTTATGTAACTCATTTACAGCACAGTCATACTCCCAGCCATTGTGCGGGAAACGGTAATGCCATAAAATATCGTTTTCCATAAAAGAAACGCCACATCCTTTGATCGTGTTAGCAATAATAACAACTGGTTTATGCGGCTCTTTATTTTGTAATTCTTCTGTTTTTTCAAATGCTTTTTTAAGCTCTTGGTGGTTGTTGCCGTTTATTTCAATAACGTTCCATCCAAATGCTTTCCACTTGTTTCCAAAGTCTTCAATTTCTAAAGTATTTTCATTGAAATCCAAACTTTGCATATGGTTGTGATCAACAATTGCAACAAGATTATTTAATCTAAAGTGGTTAGCGAATAATGCTGCTTCCCAAACTGAACCTTCGTCACACTCGCCATCGCCTAGGACAACATATGTTTTCCATTTCTTACCGTCTTTTTTAGCAGCATAAGCCATACCAACACCGACAGATAAGCCATGGCCTAATGAACCAGTTGAAAAATCAACACCAGGAACATGATGTGAAACATGCCCTGATAATCTACTACCATCAGCATAATGTGTTTTTAATTCTTCAACAGGAAAGAAACCATTTTCAGCAAGAGCGGCATAAATAGACGCGCCAGCATGGCCTTTACTTAAAATAAATCTATCACGATCATCCCATTTTGGATTGTTGACATCAAATCTCAACACATCCGTATATAAATATGCAACTATATCTGCTACTGATAAAATAGCGCCAATATGGCTACCACCAGATAGGTGTGTCATTTCTACACCATGTCTTCTAATTTTCCATGCTAATTGTTCACTAGTCATTTTAATATTACCTCTCACCGAGTGATAACTTATTTAGTTGATCAAACTCATCTTTATCTAAATGCCAATCCATCGCTTCAATATTAGAAAGAAGTTGAGATGGTCTTTTAACTCCTGCTAAAACAACAGACTCAGGGAAATAATCTAAGATAAAACGAATGGCACAAGCCGCTATACTCTTGTTATGTCTTTTTGATACTTCCTTGAGGTATTCAACTATTTCTAAATTCTGTTCAAGTTTCTTGCCATGAAAATTGACATAAATATCACGGCTTCTTCTATCGTTAGAATCAAACTTTGTATTTTTATCATATTTACCCGTTAAAATACCTTGACCTAAACTACCCCATGTCATAGGAGTAACATCACAAACTGCTTCAACATTCTTTAAATCATCTTCGTTTCTTCTGCAGGATAATGAAAATTCATCTTGGCAGTTAACAAACACTCCTTTAAATTCTTCTAATTCTTTCAAATCTTGTTCTTTTATATTAGATAAACCAAAATATCGGATTTTTCCTTTATTACGAAGTTCAATAAGCTTATCAACAACTATCTTCAAAGGCGTTTTTCCATCTCTATAATGAATCGTGTAAATATCAATGTAATCTGTATTTAAACGTTTTAAAGTTGCATCTAAGGCTTCTTCAATATATTCAGGGGAATTATCATAGACAGTCTTTCCGTTGATGCGTCTAACACCGAATTTGGATTCGATAATAACGTCTTTTCTTTTATCACCGAGACCTTTTGCAAGTGTAATCTCTGATTGGCCTAATCCATAAGTATCTGCTGTATCAAAAAAATTAACGCCATTTTCTAAAGCACAATGAATAGCATCAATAAAATCTTGCTCTTGAGTATCGCCCCAACCATATCCACCCATTGGACACCCACCCATACAAAATCTAGATACAACTAAATCAGAATTCTTAAGTTTGATATATTCCATAAATTATTTATCCTTGTTTCTTTTGAAAATGTAACCAAAAGCTTTTTTAAATACACTGAAGATAGTTCTGAAGAATAAGACGAAATCAGTTTTAAAAGAAACCTCGTTTGCATATTTTATTCTTAGTTCATTCTTTCTCTTTAGAACATACTTTTCATACATCTCATCTGCATTGCCGCCACCTACAACTTCATCTAAATTGATGAATTCAATTGAACTAAAATCAGTTATACCAGGACGAACACATAAGATGACTTTTTCTTCTTCGGTATATTTTGAAGTGTATTGCAATAATTCTGGTCTTGGTCCAATAAAACTCATTTTTCCAGACAAAACATTAAAAAGTTGAGGCGTTTCATCAAGCTTTGTTTTTCTTAAAAATGCACCAAACTTAGTGATTCTTGGGTCGTTAAGAGCAGTTGTACCACCACCGATTTGATCGGCGTTCTTCACCATCGTTCTATATTTAATGATTCTAAATGGTTTGTCCTTATATCCTCCACGTTGAGGTCTATAAAAAACAGGAAAACCATTAGTAATCATCGCAATCAATGAAATGATTAGATAGAACGGGAGTAATAAAATGGCAAGCACTAAAGCTAAAAAGAAATCGATAATTCTTTTTACAACTTTGTTATAAAACTTGCGATAACCTGGTTTTTTCATTTGTTTTGTTTCCTCTATATGCGTACCCACGCGATAAATAAAAACAACTTTCAATTCGAAGTTGTCTCTATATGTTTGTTTTTGTCACTATATTAATCGCAACGTAAGCTTCGACTCCTCGTCCCGCAAATGTTGTGGTTATCTTAATTCTTCTCTTGTGAAGATCAACTTTCTTCACGACACTTTCTTGTCCCATAAGAGGACCAGATACTACTCTTACCTTGTCCCCTTCTAGAACTTCTATATCCATGATAGGCGTTGTCCTATCATTTTCAGCGTTATATAAAATATCAATCACCCTTGACTCTTCTTCTGATAACGGCAAGTAGTTATCATTTAGTTTTTCCTTACCAAGCAGCCTAGCATAATCAGGCGCCCAATATAATTCAGTAATTAATTGTTTAACATCATTCGTCTCTGCGAATATGTATCCAGGAAAGCATTTCACCTTTACATCTTTGAAATCATTCTTGTACTTTCTTCTCTCTGTTCTATATGGAGTAAATATATCAAAAGATGGATCGTGATCTTTATGAGATTTTATCTCTTCGATCACTTTGTCTTCTTTTCCAGATTGTACTTGAATAACGTAATACATAATTATTTTGGGTATAAGAGTTCTTTGATATATGTATAGACACACATACCGAAGAAGGATGACCTCTACCTCATCAAAAAGTGCCACAGGCTGCAGTTATCAGATAGTAGATTGATATAGTTATTTGATTACTATTTATTATATCTAACAATATAACAAATAACAATACACCGACTCGTATATCTTGTTATACAAGCCAAAGTCTATTGTAGACTCCTATATACAAAATGCAACCATTTTTTATTGCTTGTAAAGTTTGGTTTACATTTTCTTGTTTTATCGGTTTACATTAACAATAATGATGATATAGTTATAAGTTATTATAAACATTAGATAGCAACTATATTAATTATTGACTAAAATGTTTAAGAGGAATTAACTATAAAAACAATTGCCAACTATTTTAAAACGAACTGGAAAGATATGCTTAGTCTTATCTTTTTCCTTGTTTGCTATGGCACTTCAATATGCTTGTTTCTTGGTGGCGTTAAAGACAACACTATACCTTCTGACTTAGATTTCCCAGTCTTTCTCCCACTAGCAATTGCGGACGTCGTCTTAATAATTGTTTTCATAAACACCGAAAGAATATTATTCAAGATGAAAATCAATATTCCATTAATAATTATTCTTTCTTGCTTATTGGTTATTAATCTTGTAGTTATTATCACCACTCCATTAGAAAACACATTTGAATACGTTTATAAAGGTACTCCATATTCTATCGTAATATCAATTACAAACGAGTATAAAGTGATGTATACATTGTGCTTTCTATTATTACTGCTAAATATATATATATCCATCAATTACCTCATCCAAAGAGTTCATTTCAATAAGCAATTTGTATGGATCTGCTTATTGGTTGTTGCAATTGGTCTATTTATGGTTGTCTATTCATATATCACCGAAGTAGAAACATACAAGTTATTCTTTGAAAACATAACTGAAGGAACAAAAGGATACAATCCAAAAAGCTTGACCAACAATTCAAATAGTTATGCCGCTATCCTTCTAGGTGCAGAATTTTGCTCATTTGGATTATATGCTGCTACAAAGAAACACATTTTTTGGATCATAGGGATTGTCTTTTGCATAAACACTATATTCCCGATGTCTAGAATATGCCTGGTTTTGTCATTTGCTTTACTATTGTTGTTCCTGCTCTATTTAATTATTATTTCATGGAAAGGACATGCTTTTAGAAACCTCAATTTTCTATTCCTATTATTATTTCCACTAGGATTATTTATTGTGATGCTTTTTAACATTCCCGAAATAAGAACTTACATAGAACAAACTATATTAATAAATGATGGATCGGCTGGCTACCGCATTAATTTTTGGCACCTCACTATCAGCATGACACAGGGTTACCATCAATTCATTGGCAATGGTCATGGTTATTTCAACACAGCCTTTTCCACTATGATTGATGGGTGGGTGAAAATGCCACACAACTTATATATTCAAACATATGGGGCATTAGGTTTTGTAGGAGTAGCACTACTAACAGCACTTATTTGTTTTGCTATCTATAAGATAATTAGATTATATAAAAATAACCGAGATGCATCTTTAATCTCGGCTATTGGTTTAATAATTGTTTTAACTTATTACTTAGTAGAAGGGTAATGATATAACTGTTACTCACGTTCATATGCTCTCGAAAAGATGATTTATCTAAACAGTGCTATTTGTTTTGCTATAAACAATGTCCCTATTGAACTTATCTTAACACATCAAGAGAAACATTCTAGAAAGTCATATATACATATACAACAATATATGAGCTCACCACTAAGGGTAGAAATCCGTAACTTAAACAATGTGATTATCTAATAAACACACCAGTTACAATACAATGATACTTATCTGTTTAATAATGTCTTGAAGAGCATCATAGATACTTTTTGTTTCTTTCATTAGCAAAACAAGTGTCTTAAACTCTTCTTTTATAGGAACAACACTATTGTCTCGGACATCGGCAACATCAATTAATGTATGGATAGAGTTTTTAACAACTATAAAAGAAATAATCAAGTTCTTACCATCATTAGCTAGTCTTATAAAAGCTGTCGCCTTATCGATTTTAGAAAATACCTCTTTAGCAATTTTCATAATGAGATCACAACTATCAATAATCGCTTCAACGCGTTTAAAAGAATTCACATATTTCAATCTTCGTCTTTTATATCGTTTGTCATATCTGCAATAAGCAAATGATGATACATTCTTAATCTTTTTATTATCTTTGACTTGTTTGCTAGATTTATTATATCGACTACCCACGGATAATAGTTTTTTTGCCGTCTCTTTCAGAAGACCTTTTTTATAGAGCTCAGTCATCTCTTCTTTTTTATATTTTGAACCTGTTTTATTGTAGTGATCCTCTTGTTTTTTGCCGGCGTTGATAAAGGCCTCCTTGTGAATAGTATTTGTTCCATGAAAAACATAGCTGCTTCTTCTGGATTTTGAACTTTTTTTATGTTTATTAGTGCTTTTTGACATTTTGAAACTCTACCAATAATTATACTTTATCTAAATAAATTCCGGTGCTTAAAAGTTTTGACATTATGTAGTAACTAAAAACATTAAAGAAACTTTTTCTTTATGGACTTTGACAATATCTATTAGAGTTTAGATATAGTCTGATAATATTAAGTAAACCAAAGTTTAAGGGGCAATCCAAATGGATGCTTTCTTTTCTTTGCCGGCTTTCTTTTCCTGTCGGGAAGAAAAGAAAGAGAAATAAAGTTATTTCAATAACGCTTTTTTTGTTATTTCAGAATAAAATTATAAACATTATCCTTAAGGATATATAAATTATAATGTATTTATTTATCAATCAGGTGTTGCCAAACGGATCGCACAATCACAAGTATTTTTTTGCTGCCGAAATTGAATATGTTTGTGTTTATAAACGGGAGATATAAAAAGCCTGGAAGCCAATGATTTCCAGGCAATTTTCCTTTGAAACGCCCCCTTTAACTTTGGGGCGCCGCAATATAAAACCCCACATCAGTACAAAACTGACATGGGGTATTAGGAACTTTTTGAACTGTCTACTTTTGCTTGACTAGTTCAGTTGACCCTCTCTCACATGTTTCAAACACTTCAACTATCATAGAGACAATATGACGTTGCCATAAACCAAGATTATATGCTAAAGCAGTTTTAATCTACCTAAGCGATTTTATCTATTGTGCACACAATGTCGCCATAATGTGTTTATTTCTTTTCAAAGAGTTTAAAAACACTAACCAATGAGCATAAAATAAACAGCATTATACAATCATACTTTGTTACTTTATTCTTATACATTCCATGTGAAACATAATTCCTTTGTAAATATGAAGCATCCTGCTCAAAATCTTTTCCATATTCATATAGCCTTCGTAACATCAATAGCGCATTTATTTGTCCGAAATATGAGAGGGAAAGTTGCTTTTTATCCCTACATACACTTAACTTTTCATCGACTGTTTTTTGGTTAATCAATCGTTTTTTATTTGTATTGTTCTTGTTGGAGTATAAATGTTCACAATCTAAAATAGCAAACAATAATAAAGAACACGAAAGATACTGTTTTCTTTTAAAAGCCGCAATTGCTTCGTCAATATACATTTTATTAGCGTGTTCTAATTTATAAACACCCTCTATTACACTGTTAAATTTTTCGCCATTAGCGTAGATAGAATAAAGCTTTTTAATATTTTGAGCGGTTATATTAAATGTGTAGATGTTCAAATCATCATCGAATATAGGAAATACGAAATGATAAGCAACACATTTTTCTGCAAGAGCATAGAGTTTATTCCTTTCTTCTTCACCAGCAGATGCCCTTTCAAAAATCTCTCCAAGGTACTTTATTGCTGAGAGTAATGATTCTTGAATGTTTTCCCTCATGTTTGAAATAAGCCTATCAATTTTATTGAACTCAACTTTTTTATTCATTTTCTTTTAGAATGTTATTCTATTGTGCCCTAAAAACACATTGAGACAAAATGAGCATTGCACTCAATGATGGTAAAACTTATACTTGCAGATTATCAAAATAGCAAGAGAGTATTTTTCCCAAATCCATAAATTAAATTAGCATGAGGCATCAATGTCTCTAACTTTTTCTATCATCTTGTTAACTAATTTGCTAATTTCATCACGATAGTGAATTAGTCCAGCAATAGTAAATTCAACTTTCTCTCCGGTTAAGTTTATTCTTCCATCTTGGTGTGCGACTAGATTCCTTTTGTCATAGATGTCATCCATGAATGACTTTAATTCAGCGTGCTTTGATGGATATAAAGCTGTCACAACAGTTTCAAGAAAATCTTTGCCAACACACGCAATGATATCTTTAAATTTTTCATAATTTAGATATGTGTCGGCAGAAGTTCTTTCGTTGACATATCGTATCAGCGGTTCTGGATTACTATTGTCGGCAACAAGATCATTAAGGACAGTCATAGGAACAGTAAATTTTTCGTATCGTGGATTTGTGGGCCATATTTGAAGAAATATATTTTGAAAAGCCAATTTAACCAAACAATGTACAAAATAATCGAAAACGCTTTCTAAATTAGCCAATAAAAATCTATTTATATCCTGCGCAAAATCTATTTTGCCTTCTTTCTCAAGAACTAATGATTCAGAAATATATTCATTAAAAGATGTAATGGATGTGTTAAAATTTTTTTCCATTTCATCAATTGTAAAAACAACACAAGTTAGAGGACTAGTATCTTTGACTTCTACTATTCTAGGAGCTATACCTTCAACTTTATCAGTCATTATCAATATCTCCTAACAACAGTTTCTCTATCTTCGATGAAATAATAGGAATTGCTGAATATTTGCCCATAATATAATTTCGCGAATAAATCTCACCTTTTCTAATGGATTTTAATTCGGCAAGAGAATAAATGTCGGTGGACCTAACTTCTCTCTTCATTTCCACGAACCATATTTCGTCTCTTCTAAACAATTCTGGCTGCAACAATCCAGCATCATGAGTCGTTAAAATAAATTGAGCACTGGTTATATTTCTAGACACAATTTCTATTAATTTTTTAACAACTAACGGGTGAAGACTTCTTTCAAACTCATCACAAATAAAGATTTTTCCATTTCTTATAACATCAACAAGAGGGAAAAACATTTCAAATAATTTTTGATTCCCTAAAGATTCTTCCTCTAATTTAATATCAAAATCAGAATACACAAAACTGACATCCAAAGTAGTCATATTTTGTTCGGCTATTTGTTTTTTTACTGTATCGTTAAGAAACGGTGGTATTGAGCTTTCGTCGATTTTTTGTATTTTCACATGAGAATTTAAATCTTTTAGATAACTTGACCCAAGTTCTTTTAAAAACTCAACAAAAATCTTTTTCAATTCAGGGTCTCTTTCAGCAACATTTGCGGAATAAATTCTCCAATTATCATTTGGTATTACATCATTGTCATTAGGATAAAAAACTAAATAGGTATTAAAGAAATTATAGACATCTGTAATAACATCAACATTTGAATCTTTTGCTGCACAACTCAAAAATAATCTATTAGGTTTTAGTGTTTGGTTTAAAACAAATGTAAACTGGTTCTTGTATAATGATGGGGAATCAATCGAAAAACTCTCTCGAACAAATATTTTAGATTGCCTACCATTTGGATAATGGTATAGTTCTTCTTTAACTATTTCATCCCTGTTGTATTGAACAGAATAGAAATAGCGATTCTTTTTTGCATCTGTAAAATGGATTGAAAAATATGTGTCTTCATTAAGCAAAGACTTATGTGGTTGTGCATTTATTTTGACATTGGGCATATGGTCCTGGCTGTTTACGACTAAAGCTTTGAAAAACGCTAGTGCTTTAACAAAGTTGGATTTTCCAGATCCGTTGCTACCATAAACAATTGCTTTTTTTAATACTTTAACGCCATTATAATCTATGAACGAAAAAGAACTATTGGCATCATCGTTAGATGCCAACATCGAGAAACTAATTTCGTCACCAATTGATCTAAAGTTCTTACACCTAAATTCTAAAATCATACATATACTTCCCTTTGTATTTTAATAATATCATAATAGTGATTTTAATCAACATATTTGCAGATTTTTCGCAATTCTAATATTTAAAATCATAAAAAATGGCCTTCACGAAAATTAATATACTTATTTTGAGTATATCGGTTTAATTGACCAGTCACGTCGGTCTAATTGACCAACACCCTTAACATAAATAAACTAATCGTATTATCTTTATTATTCAATCACTTCCTTTCTTTTTGGTTGCTTTCTCTTCTTTGTTAGCTTTCTTTTCTCGCGGGAAAGAGAAGAAAGCGATAGAAAATCAATTCTTCCTTAACGACTCTCCTTTTAGTTCGATTTTATTACTGCTTGAAAAGAGTCTGTCCATAATCGCATCCGCATAAGTTTGGTCTTTAAAAACTTGATACCAATCTGATATAGGAAGCTGAGATAGAATAATTGTTGAACCCACTTGATAACGATCTTCTATAATCTCTAGGAAATCTTTTGTTTCGTCAAGACTCATTGGAGACATACCAAAATCATCTAAAATCAATAGTTCGGTTCTCTTTAAACTGTTCATTGCTTTACGGTAATCCATTGTTTCTTTAACCATCGCGAGATCAGTCAATAATCGAGGGACACGAACATATTTAACAGAATGCATGCTTCGGCATGCTTGGATTCCTAATGTACACCCCAAATACGTTTTGCCAGTTCCTGTCGCCCCAACGATGATAACGTTTTTCTTATTAATAACATACCCATTAGATGAAAGATTAAGAATCATATCTTTAGAAAGATTTCGTTCACTGCTATATATGATGGAATTAATCTCGGGCTGGTATTTAAAACCTGCTGATTTAATAAGTCTATTGATTTTCTTTTCTTGTCGATCGACGAGCTCCCTTTCAAAAACTAAACCAACCCTTTCAATAAAAGATAATTCGTTAGATTCCGGTATGCTTTCCTGCTCGGCAATAACCGCCGCGACAGTTGGAAGATGTAGTAGTTTACATTGACGTCTAATATCTTCAATATTCATCAGTTTCTCTCCTTATAATAATCTGGGCCTCGGAGATTTGAATTGTTGACGAGTTCTTCAAAAGACGATTGCTTTTCTAATCGAGTATAAATTGCTTTAATTGCTTGATAGGTATAAACTCCATAATCGCTAGCTTCATTAATCGCTAAAAGTAGGCGCGAGAGATTCTTTCTTGATAGATCGATAATCCCCTGAGCTCCTTTGTATCCCTGTTCTTCAATCGGTATTTTGGCAAAGTATTGAGCTAGATATTCACCAATATTCTTATGTATTGAACTTCCCCAAGATATGAGTTTATCCTTGCTCATCCCTAGATGTTCAACAGGCATATGTGCTCTGTTTGTAGAATATCTTCCTTTATGTTCGTATAAACGGATATGTTCAGCAATTTTTAAATTTTCATAGTAAATTTCAGCTATTTTTGAAGAAACGCGAAGTTCAACTTTTTTAGAAACATATCGATATGGCACTGAGTAGTAAAATCCTTTATACTCAATGTGGTAATTGTTGTTTACTGTCGCAAGTTTGAACGTTACCAATTCATAAGGTGTCTTTGGAAGAGCTTTAAGCATCGGCTTATCTTCTTCAATAAAGACACTTTTTCTACTTCCTTCCTTTTTAGAAAAGGGGGCATCATTAAATTTGTTTAAGACTTCAAATACAAAATCTGATAGTTCTTCAAAAGAATAAAATACTTTGTTATGCATCTTACCAATCAAACTTCTCTCTGCCGCATTAAAGACAGCATTTTCGACGAGAGGTTTATCTTTTGGTTTTCTCACTCTTGCAGGGAGAATAATAGTTCCATAATAATCTGCAAGAATCTGGAACGATTTGTTTAACTCTACATCATATTTCCCGTGATGAGTAACCGCGCTTTTATCGTTATCAGGAACAAGGAATTTGGGCACTCCACCGAAATAGGACAATGCATGAATGACACCTGATAAGAAAGAAGTAGACTTACTGTCTCTAAAAACCTCCATATAGGTATAACCGCTTCTACCAATAACCGCGACAAAAACGATACATGGTATTTTCTCGCCAGTATATCTATCGATGTAATAGACCTTGTCACCCGACCAATCTATCTCCATCCTCTCCCCTGGCTTTCTTTCAAAATGGGCTGTGATGGTTTTAGCCGATTCGACATCTAAAATTCTTTGTCTGAATTGGGTGAATCTTAAACCGTTTGGATGTTCCTCTAAATATTCTTTCCAGAGTAATGTCGCTGTAACATGTTTCTTTTTGAGCTCTTTGATACAGTAATCAACATCAGGCTCAGGAATGTTTTCATAAGGATTGTTGTTCGGATAGAAAAGATGATGAATCTCTTTTTCATCCATATCCTTAATTGAGAAATAGTTAACGTTTAAACGATTCGCGATTGATTTAATCGCTTTAATCGTATTTTTGGAACAACCAATAATCTCGCCCATTTTTCGTTCGCTGAGACCGGGCTCTTCTTCAGCTAGTTTCAATATTCTTTTGATCTCCGCCATCTTCATACTCCTTGGCATAAATGAAATCCTCATTGTTGAAGTCAATATCAACAATTCAGATTTGTATGTCAAGGGAAGGTGGTCAAATAAGCCGATGCGACTGGTCAAATTCGCCGATGAGAGTGGTCAAATTCGCCGTCGTGCTCACTTATTTGTGTCATAAAACTCTGATTCTATTTCTAAATAATAACTCTAATAGATTTAGTATTGTTGTTAAAACGATTTATAAAAAGAATGATAATTGATTATTGCTTTTCTAAAACTATTAACGAAAATTCTTTCGTTCGGATAATCACCAATCCATACATTGTGCCTCTGTTTCACCTATCCACGAACATGTTCAATGGTTAGTTGCAGTCTACTGGTGGGCGTGTTTATGCAAAGACAATTTGTTTGAAATAATATTAGCGTCTTTTTCGTCAAAATGCGGTTCAAAATTAGACAATACTTTTGCAGCAGTTTCTGGCGTCCAATAAATCATCAATTTTTTCTTTGCACGAGTAATGGCAGTATAAAAAACGTTATGGGTAATTAACTCTTCTACATTATTGGCGATAATTATTTTAACTGAGTCATATTCCAAACCTTGAGATTTATAAATTGAGACCGCATATGCTAATTGGAATGGTATTGCATGAATAGCTTCAGGTGCTCCTTTCTCCTCGCTTTCATCATACTTGTATACTGAAAAACGAATTATAGTCCAACCATTATCAAGGCTTTGGACAAAGTCAGCAGGACTAAAAGAAAAATTAATTTCACTCAACGAAGTTTCAATGGCAATTTCGAAAGTAATTTTATCACTGTCTTTGATAATGCTTGTTATTTTGCCTTTAAGGTTATTATAGATAATATCTCCAAACCTACTGGAATTATGAAAAATTATAGGATCTCCAACTTTAAAAGAATATTGGTTCCATATAACAGCTGTGTTTGGGTTTTTCTCTTGCAAATATCTATTAATACTATTTATGCCATATAAGCCATCATAATTATAACAGAGTATAATCTGATCATCTTCTACTGTATTAAATATAGAATCGTCCAAAATCTTTGTCATATGAGCATTTGATAAATATTCATAAACGCTATTATCAAAAGAACGAACTTTGTCCCACAATGTCAACAAAGAATCGTCGTTAGTTCTATACTGCTTCACCAACTCCGCACGAGCATACGTTGGTAAAATTGATTTTGCAATATGAAACCAGTTTCCAAAATCAATTGATGGCAGTTGAAAGATGTCGCCAGTAAGAAGCAGAACTTTGAAAGAGATTTTGTTAAGCAATTTAATCATTGCATCGTTGCTTACGATACTACATTCATCAATAACAACAATATCCCAATCTGTTTCAACCATGTCTTTGCTTAAAAAGCTTTTAATTGTGCAGTATTTAGCGTTTTGGTCAGCTATTTTTCTTTTCATATTTTCAACCGCAGGATGCGTGGCAGCCAAGCATATTTTCTTAACATTTCCTAAAATGTTGAGAACATATGACACAGTGGTAGATTTTCCTGTCCCCGCAGAACCATAAAGAACAAACACTTTGCTTTTGCTAAACATTGTTCTAATTATTTCCTTTTTATCATCGCCTTTGACAATACTACCATATTGAGAAAGCCAGTTATCAGCTTGATTAGTGTAACCTGATAATCCTTTAGATGTATACCTTTGCAAAGTATTAATTATGTCAATTGTATTTTTCTCATTCTCTTTAATATAAATGTTTTGGTGATACCTTGAAATCTCTCGACGTTTTTGAAAGTCTGGAACCAATGAGTTAAAAGAATTAACCAAATAATCCAACTGATCGCCGCTATAAATAGCATCAGTTTTAACATATAATTGACCGGTTTTATCCGATTGTTCTTTAATACGTCTTGCTAAAAGCTGACATTCAGAACTATCACTATCAATGCAGTCAAACACATGTCGGACCATTTGTTTGCTTCTAATAAGATTTGCTGCGAATGGTGTCTCATCAAAAGGAAGAACTCCGTTAAGCAATCGCAAGTTTGATAATTTAGGATTAGGTTCATTTGATATTTGAGGTAAAATGGTTGAATTTTTAATATGACAAAGTAAATATCTTAATGTGTTTGAACCAGAAAGATTCCTAAGTACTATCTCTCTTGCTTTTTCTAATAGCCCAAAGATAGGTTTGTTGTCGAATGTATCAACTGTTTTACGTAATTTTTCAAAACTATCCTCGTCGTATTCAACAATTCTGTTAAGTGAAACTCTATTTTTCTTAATGTAGTCCATAAAAAACTTAAACTCTTCTTGCTTCTTACTGACTTTTGTCTGTACATTAAGTATTTTGCCTATATTATTAAGTTCATATGTTCTAATAGAAACGTTATAGTCAACAATTACAATTATGCTTACATGGGAATCAAAATACTTAACTCTTTCCTCTACCATAAAAGCTTCAATAGCATAATTATCAAAAATATTTATTGATGAAAAAGCAACGAATCTATCAAGTTTATCGGCAAAATCGTTTGCTGGTCCTAATGTCAACTCATACATTAGTTTATTATCAATAAATATGGGTTTATTTTTATAAATATAATAATATCCGGAAGTTGTGTTTGACAAAACATGCGATTTGAAAACAACGTTCTGAATGCTTCTATAATATTTGGAAAACGTTTCATCCAAATCCAAAGGATAGCGACTAAGATTGTTTAAAACATTTACCCTTCTATAATTCAGCAAATAGTTCTTTATTTCAAGAAGAGGTTTGTAATACAAAATCATTAATGTCTCAGAAACATCTAAATCAGGTATTTTATGCGACACAGATTTTTGTAAATGGTTCTTGTGAAACTCACGTAAAAACTGGTAATCGCTATTATGATAAACATAATCACAAGCAGCTGTAAGGTTATCCCAGCCGTCATCTAAATCAGTATGATTATCCTCACAATAAACAAAGAGCATCACATGCTCGACAAAATGTCTCAGGCACAATAATGCTCCTTGCGAATAAAAAGCTCTATCCTCGTTACGAGATCGATCTAAATACTTATCTAAGTTTTCACTATGTTGATATAATAATTTCTCACTTTTTGTCATATCTTTAAAACGAATCATTTGCTATGTTTTTCTATAGCCAATTATATTATTTAATAACAACAAAACATATAACAAAGTATCTTACAAGAAACGACTATAATCCGCTTCTATTCCGCCTTTACCGTTTTTCCCATACCTATATTCTTCTGGCAACAATTGCTTTAAATTCATTATATTATTAATTAACGAATTAGATTCGACTCCATCGACACTACACGATTTTAATTTGCACAGCTTTAAAAACTGATGGTGTCCAACACAGTTTCTTAACTGCTTAACCGCATCCAAATTCTGTTCAGTACCATTTCCCCAGAGCATTTCTTCAATGTCGGTTTGAGGCAATGACAACACCTGTTTAATCAATGTTCCAAAGTCAACATCTTGCAATACAAAAAATAACGGTTTACCTTTTTTGATATTATCACTAATTTTATTATGTTTTTCTCTTCCGTTTATCCAAAATGATTGATTAATGTTATCGCTGTATTTGTTAGAAATATAAGCTCTAACGTATTCTTCTAAAGTTGCCAAATAAATATACAAAGTATCCCTTAAACCTTTATCTTTTCTTAATTCATCTGATATCTGTTTCCAACTAATTTGCTCATTACCAGTTTCTTTAGATAAATAATCAAATATCATCATATGAAGATATAATCCCTTCATATTAATGTAAAAAAGCGCGTTTTCGCGCTCCTCGTTGTCTTTAAATGTTACCTTTTCTAAGAATTCTTCTTTCGTCATTTTAACTTATACTTCTGATAATAATTATTCACTCCCTCATAAAATATATCAATAGATGGTATTCTGTTGCTCTTGTCTTTTTTCTTTTCTGCGATAACCCTTGGAATTACAAATTCTTCTAATAGTTGTCTTTGCTTCATCCCATCTAATTTATTGAACCTTTCGTAAATATAGGTGTTTTTACTTGGGAGTTCTACCCATGTATATTCATTTTGTCCGTTTCTTCTAATTCTTTTTGTCTCGGAAGAATCAATAATCACAAAATCAAAAGAATATTTTTCGTGGCTCGCATCAAATGATCCACTATTCTTTGAACACCTAACTGTTATCACTGTAGTGGAGCCTTCCACTTTTTCATTTTTGTTCGCAGAGTCGGTGAAAGCTCGCAAAAACGCTTTCTTAATATCAGTAGGGTTCAAACTGCCTTTACAATTATTAGTTAATACAATTTGACAATCTAAATCATACTTACCTTTGCCATCTTGAATAACACATCTTCGTTTCTGAGAACCAATTAACTTCACGTTAAACTTATAGCTGTCGTGTATCTTGTTATGTTTTCTAACATCACATATCAAAGCAGAGGCTCTTTGTCTAGCCTCCCCGTATGATCTGTATGGCAACAAAAATGGAGTTGATTCTTTCATTTTATATCCAATCCTCAGGGATTAATTTATCGCTACCATCTCTCCATTCTGCAGAAACATATATATTATCTAATCCACCCCAAATATCTTTGTCAGCGTGTTCTAACACTATTATCTCACACTTACCATTTTCTTTAACGAATTTAGAAAGCGTATCAAATATTTTATAAGTTGCTTTCTTATCGTTATCGTCCTTAAATTTTCCATCGTTTGGGAAATAAACTTGGCTCGGTTGATCAATAATTAGGAAATTAGGAATAACGGATTGATTATCTTTTTGTAAATACGATTGAATAGAAAGCATTGTGGCGATATGGTAAGAGAGGAAATTAGACGCACTTCCTAATTCCCAAAGCCAATCTTCTTTTATTTTTACACTCAATTCATTTATGTCTAAAGATGCATAATCATTAGGTCTTTCGGCATCTAGAGTTTTTATGTATTTGTTTATGCTTGCATTAATAACAGATAAAACATTATCTTCAGAATTAGTGCTTAGCAAACTTCTAAGTTCGTTTGTTTTTGATTGTATTTGTTCTTTTATTATATCTATTTCTTTATTAAATTCCCCACCATCACTAATCGCAGATAAAAATTCGTATTTTGTTTTCAATTTCCCGAAAAAGAAACCAATGCCATCATTCGTATAAGAAACGTGCTGGTTATCTCGCCTAAGAAATACTTTAATATCGTTTAGTTTACTAACTGCTTCTTTTATTCTTTGCTGAATAAGGTTCCTTTCCTTTGAAAAAATATCAGGGTTTGTTTTCAACTCAGCAGAGCTATCTTCAATATCTTTCAAAGCATCACATAGTTTTTTAAGTTCTTCTTTTGTAAACAAGTTGTTGTATTTTGATTCAGAACTCGAACATTGTTGATAAATCCACGAAGATATCTCAAGTCTTTCCTTTTGGATGTCTAAAGTATGAGCATAACCTTCCAGTTCGCTGTCCAAAACAGTTATTGAGGCAAGTTTGTTTTGCAAGTCAGTTAACTCTGAAGAAATCTCGTATTCTTGTTTTTTCAACATTGCCTTTCTTTCACCACGAACTTTTATCGATTCAGCGCTTAATTCATCTAAGTTATTATTATCAATAATCGTTTTAAGGAGGTCTAATTTTTCTTTGTAAGATAAATGATCGACACCCACGTTTAAATTAATTAAGTTGAATTCTTTTGCTTCGTTTAAAAGAGCTTCAGCATCTATTTCCCAATTATGACTTGTTTTATTTATAGATTGTAGCTCTCTTTCTTTTCTTTTTTTGTCTATCGTTAGTTGTTCAATCTCGTGTCGAAGTTTAATTGTTTTAACCGTTTCAAATCTTAAGAAATATGGTAAAAGTTTAACAAACCGTTTTCGATGTTTTGGTTGATCAGTGTTATAAAACAATGTGTTTTGGTTTGCGATTATATTCTGTGGCTGATATAACAATGATGTGGCATCTCTTAGCGAGGGTCTCCCGGAATAGTCATTACTATCTGGATCTATTTTCTCAGTAGAGAAACTAAGCTCATTGTTTAAAAAATCTTTAACCTGATCTTTGTTGCAATTTGAATCACTAATCGTATTAGGGATAACTATTTTATTATCCACTTTTAAGTACATCAAATTGATGTTTTCATCATTCCTACCTGGTTCTTTGCGGCATATCAATATCTCTTTCTCCTCTTTTTGAACCAATATCCCAAACCATTCAACCGTATTCCTAATAACATCGACAGGTATGCGACACTTGCTGCTACAAAGACAATAATCGACAATTGGAATAATTGCGGATTTACCCGATCTAGAAACGCCTGTAATGATATTTAATTTATCGTGGAAAAACTCTATTTCTTTTGGATTTAAGTTTGGTTTTTTAGGCCAAATAATAATCTTTTTGATTATAAATTTCATTTATCAAAACCTCACTTTTAAAAATGACGATATCTCTGCAATGCTATATGGTGAGAGCATCTCTCCAAATTTGTAGCTAGCCTTAATCATTTTGGTAACACTGTCTGATTTTATATCTACGCTAATAGCCGAAGCATTATCAGGAAACAATAATCCATTTTCAACATCCATTTTAATTTGTAAACTAGCAACGCCTACAACAATCGAATCAAAAGAAGTTGTTCTTAACAATTTTGCTCTTTCATTGATTAAGTAAATTGAATTATCTTTACTATCGTCATTAATTTTTGAAAGAAGATTATGAATGCCTTTTTTCCTTTGACAAGATATAAGAGAAGATCTACATTTGCTATCAAATAAAAAGGGAAGAACAATAAAAGACAAAATCATAGGAGTGCCTTGATGTGATGCCGAGCAATATCCTTTAACAAACTCAGATATCAAACATGATCCTAAAGCAGGGTTTTGAATATAATATGCTACATCATTCATTTTCTTCGTTGTTTGAAAACAATTCTTTATAACGCGGATGCCACCCTATTTTTAAATCATCAGCCATAATATGTGCGTACCCTTTATTAAAGAATTCTGGGGTGACAAATCTATTAATTTTTATTTTATCTATACCTAAAATGGTATCGTTAAAAATGTTTCTTCCTTTTTCTACTTCGTTCAAGCTAATTGAATCATCAATAACATGATTTCTAATTGCTGACCACTTTTCTTCGATGCTATTTGCGAAAACATCATAATCAAGCACTTCTCCTTTTTCAGCGTGTTTAGCCATTTCATTTTTAGTTCTAAGGAAATTTGAAACACTTCCTAAAATATCGGATTCGCCAATTTCGATTTTGTTAAGTTGCTCAACGAAAACAGCTCCACTCTTATATACTTTCTTTGAATCTGATGAAGATATCTTTTTAGATAAAATTTTCATTGTTTCCGATGCGCATACTTTATCAATAGCATTATTTAACTCTTTTTTATATTGACGAACACTAAAAACGGGAGGAATATTGTTGTCGGCACATTCGTATACTTTTTTATGAATCCACCCTAAAATCATATTACATACATCACTATTGATATTAACAATGTCTTGATAATAAAAAGCACTATAAAAACACTCTCTATAGTTTTTTTCAAACTTACTTATTTGAAAACGAGAAACAACAAACAGCACATCCTCTTTATTGATTTCGTCAAAGCAAAAAGACACATATTCATTATCTTTAATCTTGTAATCGTTTTCCTCTAATATTTTTATAGCATTTTTCAAAGCTTTTTCGGCATCACTGTTTGTTTTTGCTTCCTCAAAAGACTTAGGAATATCACCAGCTTCTATTTTGCGGTTTGAATTAACAACTAACTTAAAAACACATTTTCTAGTTTTTATATCTTCTTTGTAGTTTTGAACAAACTTTACCCAATTATAAATTGATTTCCAAAAATCAACAGAAGAGTTAGACAAAGGATTATGTGACGAAGTTGTTTTTTTAAGTTGCTCTAATTTTAAGACATCTCCTTCTTCCAATGCAACATCATCTATTCCCTCTACACTTACTAAGCAGTTTAAATCATTCGCATTTTGAACTAGCTCAAAAAGTGCGTGCCACACTTGGAAATTATATGCTCCAAGCTTATCTATTGCAGATGTTGTACTTTTTTCTTCTATTGTCATCAATTGTTAAATATGGACTATTTTATTTATCTTCAAACATTTTTTGCATCGTTGAATTATTCTTAGTTAGTTTTTTATAGATAAATCTTGGGCTTTATCATTAGCTAATCTCAAATTACGTTCTGAACCAATTAGCCCTTCTTTAACTTTATTAAGATGCGCTAAGACCAACATACCCGGCTCCCGCTACTGCTATTTTCATAATTGCCTACTCTTCTTTCGGTTTATTCGCAGTACGCATTTGTCTTCACTTTTTATTTTCTTCATTTAGCAATAAATCTTTTAGCGCAACAGCCATTCCCGTATCAATTTCTGATAAATAGTTGACTTGCATATTTTTCACTTCGTTTGCAGGAATCTTTGTTTTGGAAATACAAACGCTCCCATCAAAATCACTTAATGGAAAAGCAGAATTGCAATTTATACCAGCATAAAACTTCATAATTAATTCTATGGATTCTATTTTTCTTATTGTTGATTCTTCGAAGAAGATATGGAAAAACTCGTCGTCTTCCTTTTTTAAATGTATTATTGAATTGCGAATTGATTCTAAATCTTTAAAGTCAGACCAAAAAGGTTGATTCACCAAATCCCCTGTTTTAAAAATATCTCCTAAAACGTTTTTTAACTTATCTGATAAAGCGAGCCATCTTTCAATTGCTTTTACATCGTATTTTTCAATAATTCCTTTGTTGTTAGTGAATTCATAGCAATAATCATCTGGTATGCAAGCATTGGCAAAAGCTTCTAATGCTGTATATCCAAAAATAATAGCCGTCTCAGCATATTGAATCATTTCGTAAACCATCTTTGAGGTGAAAGTTAATACGTTTTCATCTTCGTATTGCTTGCCAAGATCGTTTTTAAGGACATGATTTAAAAGGGTAGCTTTATATTTCTTCAATTCGTTTCTATAAACGTAAAGCAGAATCGAAACGTTATAAGGCGTGAGAAATATGGCTTTAAACTTATCAGTGGAATATGAAGTAATGTTTTGTAGCTCAAAGGCCATATAGCTCTGGGGTGTCTTTAAGTCAACCTCGAGAAGCTGTATTTGTTTAATTCTTGGATCTTGAACGTCGATTCTTCCTATAATCTTGTTTTCACGTCTAAGAAATAAGTTCGTAATTAATTTCTCTGTTTTGTAAGTTTTTATTTTCATATAACATCAAAGTCTTAAAACTTGTTTGCACCGTAAAACTTAGTACCGCTCGGCGAATTTCCTAAGCCCTCCCCTGCTGAGTTTGTGCCAGACTTTCTTTTATCTCCCCTCCGTATATGTCTTGGTAATATTTCTGTTAATCGTCGCTAGTGCACTCAGCCATCCAGTCCATATAATCCTCGTACCACTGAATGGTAAGCTTTATGCCATCTTGAACATCGTGGTAGACTGCCATCCAAGTTCATTCATGGCTTCGTCAGGAGCAATCGCGTATCTCAAGTCGTGGCCTTTGCGATCTTTGACATAGGTAATTAGGCTCTCCGGTTTGCCTAGTTCCTTTAGGATTATCTTCACAATCTCGATATTGGGCTTTTCGTTGTGGCCGCCAAGGTTGTATACTTCCCCAACTTTGCCTTTTTCCAACACAGCCAAGATACCATAGCAATGACCCTTAACATATAGCCGGTCACGGACATTTAAACCTTCGCCATATAACGGAAGCGGCTTATCGTGTGTTGAATTATTTATCATTAGCGGAATAAGCTTTTCGGGGATTGGTATGGCCCATAGTTATTTGAACATCTTGAGATGGTTACCGGCAAGCCATAGGTACGGTGATAAGCAAGTGCCAATAAGTCCGCCAATGCCTTTGATGTCGAATATGGGCTAGAGGTATGAATTGGTGTGTCCTCATGGAAAAACAGATCAGGTCTATCTAGCGGCAGATCCCCATACACCTCATCCGTTCCAACTTGGTGAAATCTTTCGACTCCATATTTTCTGCAAGCATCCATCATCACTTGAGTTCCAAGAATGTTTGTTTCAAGGAAGATTCCAGAGTTTTCGATACTCCTATCGACGTGGGATTCCGCCGCGAAGTTCACCACTATATCCAGTTTCTCTGCTTCGAATATGGCGAAAATGCCGTCCCTGTTCCTGATGTCCTCTTTATAGAATTTGAAGTTTGGGTTCTCCAAGGCCTTGTTCAACGCATGGAAGTTAGCGGCATAGGTCAAAGAGTCGACGCAGATAACGCGCCAATCAAGCCTTTTTTCCAATAACAGATATACGAAATTCGAACCGATGAAGCCTGCTTCGCCGGTTACTAATATGGTTTTTTATATTGCTAATCTGTGTCACCTACTTCTCTAAATTTTTCATGTCTATTCTTTATATCTTTCAACAATTCTTTATACTCATCAAAAACTGGAGATACCCAAAAAAGATTGGTTGAAAAACCATTATCCCTCATAATTTGGAGCAATGAGATTCCATCTTTTGATTTGTTTATATTTCTACTCAACATGTCTTTGATGACGACGTCGAATAGTTCTTTGTTTAATGACGCCAAACTAAATAGCATTTCCATTTCCATAATATTTACGAGAAAATATCTATTATCGTTTTCCACTGGACAATCGCTTTCGGAAAAAATGAGCGGAAGAATATTGGCATCAATGTAATCATCGTAGCAAAGAATAAGTTTAACAGGTTTATTAATTGCCAAATCGCTTTCGGTTTCTTGCAGTTGATCTAAGGCCTTAAAAATGGTTTTATGAATTGCTGCTTTGTAGCTCTTGAAGTCGGTTAATTGCTGTTTAACGCTTAATTGAACAATTGCGGATTTTTGCTCAACCAAAAATGTATAATCGCCAATCTCCAATTTCCAATCAGCCCTTTTCCGCTTTTCTTCTTCTAAAATTCGCTCATTCTTAATGCTAAAAGTGTTGCAAAGTTTTTGAAAATATAATTCAAACCAGTTTCCAAATTCATCGGTGAAATCTTGTCGATGTTTCTTTGGCTGCTTTTGATAATAGTTTCTGAGAATCCAAAAAGGGGCGTGTTCAACAATAAACTGATTTAAATACACACTTGCTGTAACTAATCCATTATTCTGTGTCCTAATAAAAGGTTTCAAATAAAAAAGCTGGCGTCCAAATAAGCTATTCCTTATTTCTTCATAATCGGCCGAATAATAGTCAACTATTCTTTCAAAAATAAATTGTTTGTCCTTCTCTTCATCAAAAGTCAAATTGTCTAAAGAAGGATGAATCGAGCCTTGAAAGAATGAACCAATAAATATACCAAATAGCGATATAATTAAGTCTTTCCACTCTATTCCAGTCTCTTCTTTAATGACATTATCAGGAATAATTTTACTGCCAAACTGTTTCGAAATGGAAAAAACAATGTATAATTCTCTGATTAACCTTTGATAAAAAAATAATGGCGTTTGATATCGAAATTGTTCTCCTCCAAAGCCATAAGCAAACAAATTTATATCGAAAGCACTATTCAAATCTGTCAGCAATTCTTTTGTTTTTTCAGATAGATATTCATTCGTCTGACCAAGAATCATCAAAACCATGTTCCTTGATAAACCAGTAAGTCCTCTATAGTCGTTACTATATTTAATAACAAAATAGGCCAAATCAGGAAATTGCCATGGTTGGATAATAATGTCTTGATTAATTACCCTTCCAGTTCTTGGATCTTTCTCACTAACATGTTTACTAAGATTATCAATTGTGCATCCGCCAAAATATACTTCTTTTGACAATATGTACATATTCTCAAGCAAAGTTGATGCAGAAATCTGTCTAATAAATGAGCGAAAATCATCTTCGCTTTTTGTTTCATGGAATTTTAACAATTGATTCTTTGACAATTTTTCACTCCCTAATCTCTTTTTTCATCTTAGTGCTATTCTTCTTTCATGAAAACTAGCGGAAGTCTCTTATCTAAAATGGCAGTCAAAATAAATAAGAACAAGAAAACAATTGAATCTTTAATTGCAAATATGTCAGCTTTAAAAACATAGTCTAAAGAGAAAAGATAGAATATTCCGGAAATAATCGAAAAGCCCAAGAACTGTGCTTCGAAATTAGTAATCCATGTGTACTTGTTCCTTTTACTCTTAAAAACCCCCATTTCAAAAACCGATACAAGAACTGGCGCAGCCAAATAAATAGAGATTCTATAAGAAAATAGCACTGCCCAATCAGCAACTATTGGGGGCTCATATACTTCTGCCCCTATAGAAGATATTATTTCCTTAATCCGATTTGGAAGTGGTGTTTTGCTTAGAATCAGCATCGTTACAACAAAAACCACTCCATAAGCAGCCGCTCTAATCAATATTTCTTTAGTTATTCTTTTCATAAACCTCTAAACAAATTGCCGAGCAATTCAAGTAACGATTGTCTCTTGTTGATGAGTTCTTTTATATCGCGTTCAAATTCCAATTTCCTATCATCGCTTAATTCGTCCCACTCTTCTATTAAGTCATTGAAACGCTTTTTGCATCTACCTCTTAAGGGAGGAGTGAGTGCAAGACCAATAAAGTCTTTGAATTCCTTTGAATTGGGGTCATCATCGTATTTATTAAGCAATTCAACAAGAAGAGAATGTATTTCTTTCAACTGTCTATTATTGGCTTTTTGAATGTCGTCATACATATTATTTTTGACTGCTTTCAAATCTAACATGGCAAATTCTCCTTTCTTCTTGAATTGCTTGTCTCTTTGCTCCTCACCACTTACTTCTCAAATCCCCTTAGACCTTGACCAAAGCCAGTCGGGTTCAAAAGTGAATAAGTGGGCTGTGTGGATACTAGTTCTCCCACTCCGATATTCTTTTTCTTCAAGTATATCTGCTATTCTTTCACAAGCATGACCATCACCATATGGATTAACAGCTTTAGCCATCTTTACATATTCTTCTTTATTATCTAATAGTTTAGTAAATTCGTTATAAATAACTTCTTCATTAGTACCTACTAATTTAAGAGTGCCTGTTTCTACACCTTCTGGTCTTTCTATAGTATCTCTCATAACAAGAACAGGAACACCATATGCAGGTGCTTCTTCTTGAGTGCCCCACTGTTCAATCGTTACGATGGTCGATGGACACCCGTTACTTCCTATCCTTATAATTCTTCTCTAACCATTCTTGATTCTGTTTCATACATTCATCAAGCCATTTAGAGCCTTTATCAGATTGATACCATTCAATAGTCTTTTTAATACCTACTTCAAATGTAGTAATTGGATCCCATCCTAATTCTACATTAGCCTTATGTGGATCGTTATCACTATGAATTATGTGTAGAAAAGCGACGATCGTTATTGATTACCACAAATAAACTGATTATACGAAATTATATTTTTAGCTCCGAACACACGTTCAAGATATTCTCTAAATCTAATGTTGATTGGAACTGTAATGAGTATGGCAAGATTCTTTTTAGGTCTCGAACAGCACACATAAAATAAATTACGATTCCTAATATAGTTTTTCATTTGTGAGTCATCTAGCATTAAAGGGTCAAGATACAGTTGCTCATCAAATTTATAATCATTCCAACCTCGACCAATAACAAGGAGAACGTTATCATATTCTTCCCCTTTCACTCCGTGATCAGTTGAAAACTCCGAATCTGGTTTATAAAAGTCAATAGCATTTATTATTTCACTATATCGAATATTATATAATTCGTTTATTGCGCGATGGTGATATAAGTTAACAGAACTGTCTTTCTTAGCCTCCTCAAACCAATAAGCGACACTTTGCGGAACATCCACTAGCCTGCTTGAAATAACAATTTCTAAAACATCTCTAATAGTTTTTCCTCTTGCGTAGGACAGATTGCTTTTAAACTCTCTCCATAATCGTTTGTTTGTTTTCGATTCAATTGGACGTCTTTTAACGCCAAGAATCTCAAACAATTGTCTTAAATCGTTATCAATAAGGGCATTGAAAATAGGTTCTACTTTATTCTGAAAAAAAAGAAAATGCTCATCATCTCTATTTTTAAGATGATCGCCTAATATATTTAACAAATTGGAGTATCCGTTTTGTTTTGACAGCATTTTATGGGTCAACATAAGTTTTTTTGTTTGTCCCGTCCAACCTGATTCAAGTTTTTTTGTTACGTTGTCTATATAATCAAAAAGGAACGATTCTTCAATCTCATCCCTATAGTAGCCTCTTTGAACTCGAGGAGCAGCGCATTTATCAGTGGTAATAACAATTACAGCCCCGTCGTTATCATCTAGTGCAGAAAATTGAGGCAAACATGGTCGAATGTTATTAAGTACATCAACAATAACTTTTTGTGATCTAAAATTGGCCTCTTTATTAATAACTATCAATTTTTCACTTTCTACTAGTCCACATGCACCTTGAGAACCATATATTGTTTGCCACGAATCACCAAATAGACCAAATTGCGGACCAACTTCTGGCTCTATAAAATATTTGAGAAACTGATTCATAATAACTCGAAAAGAATCCTGATATTCATCAATAAGAATTAATGGATATTCTTTCTCTAAGATTAGTCTAAATTTATGACTATCCAGCATTTTAACAAAAAGTTGAATAACATCATCATGATTCAAATACAAGGTGTCATTTTCAAAATAACGAACACCCAACGTATAAACGACATTTTTAATAACATTGAAATCAAACGACTCACTAGAATCACTTAGACTAGCTGGAAACATATTTAATTCTTTTACATATGCAAGCAACGATGATTTAAAACGTTTAATTAAATCCCAAGCAAATGTATGAATTGTACAAGGCTTAATAAACGATTCATTTGCAAGTCTTTCAGTAATGACATCGACCGCGGCATTTGTATATGTTATGCAAGCGACCTTATGGCCATATCTCTTATATTGTTCTTTTCTTTTATTCCCAATCCAATCAACAACTCGTTCTAATGAATAAGTTTTCCCAGAACCTGCTCCAGCTTCTACCCTAAAACTCTTTCCAGACTCTAAAGTTTTAATAATACTAGCATCTATTTCGTTAGCACGAACTATTGCTTTTTCTCTATTTGTCATATCTATCCATTGCGTTTATTATATTGTCTTTTATGCATTATTATTGGTTCTTCGCCTTCTGAATACCTGGAAACTGAACACAGCCATGCCAAACCTTCTTGAATATATGAAGGCACTTTATAATCGGAAAACTTTGGATCGTATAATAACTTTATAGCAAAATCTGTCTTTTTTTCATGTTCTTTAGAAAAATCTATTACTTCGTTGTTGTCTTTATTAAATAAGTCTCTATTAGCATTAATTATTGCTTCTTCGAGACTTCGAGGATGAAAGCCATTTTCTTCCATTTGAAATTCTATTCTTTTCAAACCATTAACCTTTTTAACATCATTATCAGCAAGTTCATAGATTTTCTCCAATGATATAGTTGTTGTCTTGGCAATTTGAAAAACATCATGGCACCATTGATTAATAGCTCCATTAGACGATCTATTCGCATCATTTTTCTGGCAAGCCACACCATTTTGATCTACAAAGTCAATGTCAGTAATGATTAGTGTTGGTATTTTGAGGTAATCAACAAAATCATAAAACAAATGTGCATATGCCCCGCCGACTTCAATTAATGTATAATATTGTGACAACAAAGAACCGTCTTTGAATAATCCTAATTCCTCACATTTTCTAATCATATCAGGAATCAGCAATCTTTCAGAAGCGCCTTCCACTAATATAGCTTTATCGCAAAAATATAAGTCGCAGTAACTTAGTTTCATGTACTTTTGTAAGAATTCTTTGTGTAGTTTAATCTCATCATCGTTATCGGCGTTAACAACAAATGAGTTTAGATTTTTATATTCGACTTGATTTTTAAGCCTTCTAATGTAGCGAATGTTGGAAAACGAAACAGCGTTTGCAATATGAGGAGAGTGCGTTGTAACAATTGACTGAACAACATCTTTGCCTGCATTTTTATTCAGAAACTCCTGAAGGTATTCAATAAAAGTTGTTTGAAGTTGTGGGTGCATATGTGCTTCTGGCTCTTCAATAAAAAGAATCGCTATTTTGGTTCTATCTTCTATTACCATCCTTGCATAATTATGAAGTTCCATAGATATTTTGATTAAATTTTTATACCCTAACCCATTATGAGAGCTAGGAAGTGCTTCTTTGGTATCATCTGAAACATATGTTAATTCTGTAGAGTCGGTAATGTTTTTCTCTAACGATATTGATGTGTTGGCTTTTAGATGCATATCTTCACCATCAGGATAACCAAAAGGAGACATTGATGAAACAATAGCATCCATTTCCTCATTAATCTGATTCTGAACATTGGAGTTAATGTCTACAACTATTTGTTGCAACTTCTCAACCGAAGGCCTTATTTTTTCATCAACACCATCGATTTCGGAAGCAAAAAGTTTTTTCATTATTTGCCCAAGTGGATTCTCAGAGACGATACTTGATTCCCCTAAACTTCTTTCTGCTTTAATTACACCTATACAAAATAGTTTTTTGAGGTCGTCTTTTGAACGTAGCATAAAATCATCGCTTTTCCCTGGATTTATAGTCGCAATGTTCATTTGAAAGAGATCAGGGAACACATCTTGAATTGCACTTGACAAACAGAACTCTTCCGGAGCATGATTATGTGAATTAATTAAAACGGCATATTTTTCCTTACATTTATTTAATATGTCTTCTATATTTTCTGGAATATCAAAATTAATTGAAATGATTACAGAATTAATAGCGTCATCCAAATCAATAATAAAATCTCCAAGAGCGCCATAAGATTCATCATCATCTGAATAATCAATTGTCAAAACAATAGAAGTAACTGGAACATCTTTTTTAAAAGCATCCAATGATTCATTATTAGGGTTGTCCCAATATCTTTTTGTTGCATCATATAGTTTTTTCCTACATTCAATCGGATAGTCATTAAAAGAAATGCTTTTTGAATTAGATAAAAGAAGCTCAAAGATGTTTAAAACCGATGTTTTTCCAGTGTTGTTTTTCCCAACAAACAAGGTTAAAGACTCATTAAAATCTATTGTTACGTCCTTTAAAAGGCGATAGTTTTTGATTTGCATTTTACTTAAATACATATTGTGTTCCTGTTTTGTTTTTGTTATCGGTGATTACTATTAATTAATTCTCCCACTCCTAATATCCTTTTCCTTCAAGTATATCCGCTATTCTCTCACAAGCATGGCCATCACTGCATGGATTAACAGTTTTGGGTATCCTTATTTATAGCTTTTGTTTTGCTTCCACTATTTTATGAGTTCTCGTTTAAATTACTCATAAACATTTCTTTGTTTTGTTTAGCAGTTGTCGTTGGTCTTCCCAAATTATCTCTCGCACCAATAGAGCACTTAACTTCAATAAAAGATAGTTCATCTCTATTCTTAGCCTTATTAAGTTCTTTATCCAATTCTTCAAAAGTATTCACGCTAACAACATTTGGGTATCCACAACCTTCTGCAATTTTAACTAAATCTAAACCACCCATAACAGTTGGTTGTCCGCCTACTGTTTCATGTGAACCATTATTAATCAAAACATGCACAACATTATTAGGTTTATTCGCGGCAAGAACGGCCATGGAACCCATATGCATCAAAGCCGCACCATCACCATCAATAATCCAAACTTTCTTATTTGGTTTTTGAAGAGCAATCTCTAACGCTATGCTAGAAGAATGTCCCATTGACCCGACAGTTAAAAAATCATGTCCATGTCCTTGTTTGTTTGCTTCTCTTATTTCAAATAGTTCTCTTGAAGCCTTTCCGGTAGTAGATACAACCATGTCTTCTTTTGATACCGCAACAATATGTTTAATAATATCTTCTCTTAACATTTTATTGTCGTTTTTATATTCAACTTTTTCATCAAAACTCAACGCGCCTTTTCTAACCACAAAAGCTACTTGTTTACCATTTTTTAACAACGGCTCATATTCTTTCATTTTTAATTCAACTTCATCAATTGTTGTTTCCTTGGAAATAACCATATATCGAATATCCATTACTTCTAATAACTTACAAGTGACTTCTCCTTGGAAGATATGTTGTGGCTCATCATGTACACCTGGTTCTCCTCTCCAGCCAATAACAAAGATGCACGGGATCCCATATACTTTATCATTCATCAACGATGCTACTGGATTGATTGTGTTGCCCTCGCCACTATTTTGCATATACACAACAGGTACTTTACCAGTGGCTAAATGATATCCAGCAGCCAAACCAACCGCATTTCCTTCGTTCGCAGCAATAACATGGTTTTTACCATTGACACCATATGTATAAATCAAATAATTACAAAGCGCCTTGAGCTGGCTATCTGGTACGCCTGCATAAAAATCAGAGTTTAGTGTTTTTACAAGTTCTTTTACATCCATGTTAGTTATATTCCTTATAGTTTGGGTCAATTATTTCTAATTCATTCACTGAATCAATTTCCACAATTTGTTCATTAAAAACTTCATGCACAACCAAATCAATGTTTTGTATTTGTTCGTTAACAACATCATCCCAAAACAAATTCTCATATGTTCCAGGGCGGTTATATTTTTCTTTTATTGCGTTTGCAATCTTTCTAGCATCTTCTTTTTTAAACCAAGCAACGCCACACATATTGAAACAATCATCTCCACCCTTGCCAACACGAGTGATTCTTCCATTATTATCTTGTTCAAAAACCCAGTCATCACTATGACCTTTAACCATTTTTCCGTAATAACAAGAATGGTCTAAATCTGCTAAGAAAATCGATGGATCAGATATATATAAATCCGCTTCACAAATAAAACAATCTTCATTACCTAATACATTAATAGCAGCATATATAGAAGAGATATTATTAACTGTCAAATATTCTGTGTTCTTTATTATCGAAAGATTATTATAATTATGAGTCAAATAATTAAACTGCTCACTTTTATATCCAACCACCACATAAATATGTTTAACGCCTCTAACTTGAAGACCATCAATAACAGTCTCAATCATAGGTTTCCCAAAAACTTTTACGAGCGGTTTAGGAACTTTTTCAGTTAACGGAGCCATTCTTGTTCCAAGGCCGGCCGCCATTAATATTGCTATTTCATCTCTCATTGTTTTTATAATTCATCAATTAAAGTGATGATGTCTTTAATTGGCATAAGTCTATCATCTACTTCTTTTGCCCTATGATATTTCAATATATCAGTGGCTGTCTGTTGCATAGCAGGGAACGCACTTCTTGTTAATTGGTTAGCATAAATGACTATGTTAACACCGTGTGCTGCCAATTCTTCATTAGTAATTGTATTAAAAGATGATGGCACAACTACTATTGGGGTCTTTTTATCTTTCTCTCTAAACTTGTCACAGAATTCTAATATCTCTGCAGGATCTTTCTTTCTAGAATGAATCATAATTCCATCTGCGCCCGCTCCCACATAAGCAAACGCTCTCGATAGCGCATCTTCCATTCCCTGCTCTAATATCAAGGATTCAATACGTGCAATAATCATAAATTCATCAGTGAGTTTAACTTTCTCACCTGCAGAAATCTTTGCACAAAAGTTTTCAATCGAATCTTGAGTTTGCTTAACTTCTGTTCCAAACAACGAGTTTTTCTTTAAGCCAGTCTTGTCTTCAATAATAATAGCAGATACGCCCATTCTCTCTAAAGAGCGGACAGTATAAACGAAGTGCTCAGTTAATCCTCCTGTATCACCATCAAAGATGATTGGTTTGGTAGTAACTTCCATGATGTCATCAATAGTTCTGAATCTAGATGTCATATCTACTAACTCAATATCAGGCTTTCCTTTAGCGGTAGAATCACATAAAGAAGAAACCCACATAGCATCAAATTGGTCTAATTTGCCATCACCTGTATCCACGACTGTTTTTTCCGCGATTAATCCTGTTAAACCAGAATGCGCTTCAATTGTTTTAACAACAGGACATATTTCAATTAGTTGTCTCAATCTTTTTCTTCTATACTCAGGCATCGCTAATTTTTCTTTTAAAATCGCATCAACCTTTTTGACATTTTCATTTCTTGTATAAGGGACTTCAATTAGTTTGCCACCATACTCTTTTAGAACCTCGATTAATCTTTCTCTTAAAACCGATTCAGGACCTTCTTTCCAGTTATCACCGTGAACAACAAAATCAGGTTTTAATTCTCTAACAATCTTGTCATAGTTCATATCATCCTGAACAACAACTTCTTTAACACCAGGAATTTTTTTATATAAAGCAATCCTTTCATCTAATGATGCGGTAGGAAATTTATTATACCTAATCAACGCTTCATCAGATAAGGCCCCAATAACAACATCACCATATTTAAGAGCGTTATTAATTATATTTAAATGGCCCTCATGAATCACATCAGTACAAAAACAGGTATATACTTTCTTCATATGCTAGTTCTCCTTATAAATAACAGGAACCTGGATATTATTAACTTTAAGAGCTTCTTCAAAAACAACAAAAAAGTCTTTGATATCTTGTTCATCAATAGCACCTAAAGCACATAACCTAAACATTCCTTTTTTCTCAACCTTGCCAGGATAGATGGTAAACCCTCTTTCATAACAATAATCATGAACTTTCATAAAATCCCAATTTGGATCATCGGGGTAAAGAGCCGCTACTACTAAACCAGATTGCAAATCTCTTCTAATAAAGTCTTTGAAGCCTAATCTATCCAAGCCTTTATGAATAGCGTTAAACACTCTAGTGTGTCTAGCCCACTTAGTTTCTTCTCCTTCGGCATAGTATTCTTTTAAAGCTTGGATTGTAGCATAGATAGTTTGAACAGGTGGAGTAAAATTCATTTCGCCGGTCTTCTCAAAATAATCATATTGTCTAAACAAATTACAATAATAACTGCGTTTAGGATAATCCTTACTTTTTTCTATTTCTTTCCTATTGCCAATAATAAAAGACAAGCCCGTCATCGCCATGATGCCTTTTTGAGCACTGGCCATACAGAAATCAATATTATCTTTTTCAATATCAATAGGTATCATTGCTAGACTGGATGTTGTATCAACAACAAAAATAGCACCATATTTATGTGCTAAAGCGCCTAATTCTCTAATAGGATTAAGTAACCCAGTTCCTGTCTCGTTGTGAGTGGTATAAACCAAATAGATATCAGGATTATCTTTCAATGTTTGTTCCACCACATCTAAATCAGGTTGTTCATTAATTGGGAATTTCAAATCAATATGAAGTAGCCCATAATACTCACAGATTTGAACTGCTCTAGTTGAATACGCTCCATTGTTAACAACAAGGACTTTCCTGCCATCTGGTAACAACGAATTCAAACATATATCTAAGTTAATAGTTCCTGAACCACAGAACAGAACAGAAGTATATTTATTCAAATCTCCATGAACAATCTTAATCAAATCACCCCTTAACCCCTTCATCAATCCAGCAAATTCTTTTTCTCTAGGACAGATATCAGGAACAACCTGAGCCATCTTGACTGTATCTGTAGTTGTAGATGGGCCAGGATTTAATAGTATATTACGTTTAATGTTATTACTATTTGTCATACCTATCGTTCTCCTTCTTCAAATTAAATAAATACTCAGTGAAAAAGCGATTTCTTATCTCAGCAAGATTATCAGATGAATAAGCTTTAGAGGTTTCAAAATTTTGCAATGCTGCCTCCATCATTAATTTTTTGTTACTGATCATTGACGATAACAAATCTTTTAATCTATGATAATCGTTTGGATTATGAGTCCATTTTTTATCCACCAATTCTTGAAGACCACAAACATTGCTAGTAACAGCTGGACAAGCTCTTGAATTTGACTCAACTATTGAACGAGGAAGCCCTTCGCTTCTGCTTGGCAAAATACAAATATCAATAGAATCAATCCAAGCAAAAACATCATCGACAGAAGATAAAGGAGTATCAAAAAATAATCTATTGGTAACCCCCTTTTTTTCAGCATACTCTATCCAATTATTTTTCTCTTCTTCGGTTCCTAAACCTAAAATATGTAACTCAACACAATCTTCTAAAAAAGATAAGGCTTTAATTGCTGTGTCAACTCCTTTTCTTCTTCCTGAATAAGAGCCAATTAAGCCTAAAACAATACGTCCTTTCATATTATTTATCTTTTCAAGTCTTTTTTCCAAAACTACATATGACGAAGAGGGGACAAAAGTATCTGTACAACCACACTTTATCCCTTTAATGGGGTATATTTTTTGAAGATAATATCTGGTAACATAAAGGCCGTATTTTGCATCTGAAATATTTTTAATTATTTTTCGATGGATAAAAGGAGCATATAAACGCTTTATAATGTTTTTGTTTGTTTTTAAACTTGATTGTAAATCACCTGTAAACTCTAAAATATATGTTTTTCTATAATGCTTAGCAATTCTAATCGCCATTATTCCTTTGCGCGAGGTTGGCTGGATAATAATCGCATCGTATGCTTTGATGCATTTTTCCAATTCTTTTTTAATAATTGGGTCATTTTTGAAGTCTTTTGGATTAATATTTTCTGGGATGATTAGAAGTCTAATTCGAGGGTCCGTAATAGGAACCATTTTTGTTTTATCCATTCCTTTTCGAACTGGCTCTCCAACAATAACAATAGAGCTAAAAACAGATAGATACTTATACCAAAAACTATAGCCATAGGCAGGCATACTATAGATAACTCCATTTCGGTACTCAAAATAATAAGAATAACTTATATAAAGCAAATCCATATAAACGACCTATTATTGAATGGTTTTTTGTCTCAAAACATAATCATAGATAAACTTGGACAAAAAAAGCACTCCACACACAGAATAGGATATAACAGTTGCTAATGCTGCGCCATAAGCTCCTGAAATAGGTATCAAATAATAACTGGATACTATATTAGCGGAAACAGAAACCAACAGCATAATACCAACCAACACTGTTTTTCCAGAATTAACATAAATGGGGTGTATAAGCTTGAAAGCTATCATTGGAATAACCCCTGCAAACAATACAATTACTGTTTTATATGAAATAACGAACTCCTCGGTATAGAAAAAAGAAAGAAAACTCTTCCCCAAAAAGATAAAACCAATTAATACTGCACCGCATATTAAAACGCTTATTAATAAGTATTTGAAAACATATAAGTAATTATTGTTTTTGACAGATTTACTATAAACCATTTCTTTAAAAGCATCTGGAATAATCCATAGCATATTAGATAATGAATAGGCCACCCCATAAATTCCAATTTCAACTATGTCGGCATTCATGAGATTAAGCATAAGGACATCTATACTATAATTTACTGAAATTAGAAGATTCATTATTGCTGCAGGAATCCCGAATGAAAAAACCACTTTAACAAAATCGCGTTTTATAGTTTTAGGCTTAAAAACGAAGTATTTATACGCGATGCTAACAATAATTATTTCAATCAAATATTTGCCCATTAAAAAGTAAAGAACAACATAAAGACTTCCATTGAAACAACAGAACGAAATAACACAAAACAGGAGGTAAAAACAAGAAGAAGCAAGTAAAATATAGTTTCTCTTTTTAATATCATCAATCAAAGCAATAAATAATATTTGACCATTACATATTATTAACGTAGTTAATAAAAATACAAAAACAAAAGTGTCATTATTTACAAAGATGGACCCAATTGAAGCTATTAATATACACAAAAAAGTTTGTATCCAAATTATGGTTAGTAAGGATTCTTTATTAAACTTATCGCGATACTTTTTAATGATTACTGGGTAAGCGAAACAAAGACCTAGATTTAACAACATTTGTCCATAATTAGCATAACTAGTTATGGTTGTATACTGGCCTTTCAAAGATAACCCAATTGATTTATTGATTAAAACACTACAACAAAAACCAATCAAAGCTATATATATCCTTATAGCAACGGGGCAAATTATAATATCCTTAATTTTATTTAATCCGACTTTAATATTTGATAGTATATGCATTTTACATCCAAAACGCTACATATTGTGGCATGTTTGCAGAAATAGAGTCCATGGTTTTTAAAAAAACGATCGCTAATATAATATAAACCATTGGATATACTAATGATTGGGTTTTCTTATCCAAATAATTAACACAATTAGGAATAACAATAATAATAAAAATGGAATAAAATTGAGCAATTCTAAGAGCGTTATCTGTAATGGTACAAAAAACCATTAATAAAATACCTGTCAAAAAGCACATTAAGAAGTAGCTATTATTTTGATTTTCACCACTATTTGCTTCTAAAAGCCCAAGACTGCGATGGTAATAGTTATAAATAAATAAACAACACAAAAAGATAAACATATTAAATAGGAGAAAGGCAATAGATGTGGTTTCTATTATTTGGTACGAAGGAAAAAGACCATTAATGATAAAAGTAATAATTGTTTTTCTAAACAACAAAAACAAAACGCCAATGATAAAAAATGTCGTAATTGTTTTAAAACTAGGTTTCAAACGAAACAGGAAAAAAGCAGGTATAAAAAATAATGAGGAGATGTGTATTTGCGAAGATATAAGAACGACAATAAAAAACTTTAGCCATTTTCTTTTAAAAACATTCTCTACATTAAGAAGCATTAATCCATATGCTAAAAATTGTCGAATTGTAATAAAAGAGTAAAAATAGAAACTAAAAGAAAGCAAAATAACGAAGCTTGTAATAAAATTGTTAGAATTTTTATATATAAAAATAGAAAATGGGATAATTTCCAAAATCGCAACAAAAAAGAGAAAAGTCTGAAAGGTAAATCCCAGTTTCCAAGCTAAAAAATTTAATAACTTGTAAACATATTCGTTAGAGAATGAAAAACCATCGCCCCAAAACGAAGAATAATCACCAAGCTCTAATTTGCTATAAAGAAAATAATAATTTAACGTATCTGTGTTAATGTTATATTTTCTAAAACCAAGCAAAAAAATAAGTTGAATTGTTATTATAAAGGTAATAATGATTTTACATTTTTGAGTTGGTTTCAAAAGATAAAAAAAACCATAAATCAAAATGCTTATGTAATTAATTATAAAAATAATCATTTATTACTACCAGCAATCTTTGCAAATGCATCAATCCACATTTTCGATATAACCGATTCCGAATATCTATTTTTTATTTTTGGGGATTCTTTAGAAAAGATATTTGATATCTCTTCATCATCAAGAAGTTTTAATATTTTTTTTGACATCGCTTTATAATCTCCCCGAGGAACAATATATCCATTTACGCCATCAACGATCAAAAAAGCAGCTCCGCCTGGCCTACAATTTGTAGAAACACAAGGAACGCCTGCAACCATAGCTTCAATTAAAGAGTTTGGTATCCCCTCATAATCAGACGAAATAACAAATGCTTTTGCGTACTGAATTTTTTCTATAACATTGGACACGGCACCAAAACAGCATACATTTTTTAATTTAAGTTTACCAATCATCTTTCTAATAAATTCCAAATCTTCCCCATCCCCATAAATATGAAGGAACACTTCATCGTTTTCTCTTTGTACCAATTTAAAGGATTTCAATAAGACATCATATCTTTTTTGTTTATTAAATAAACGCCCAACAGAAACAATATAATTTTTTCTTTGTGAATATGGTATTGCAATGCTATTTTTTGGAGAAATAACAGGGTTTGGAATAACGACTGATTTCGATTGAATCCGTTTAGAAAAATAATCTTTCGCTCCCGTTGTTTGAAAAACAATCATATCTGATTTTTCAAGAGCTCTTTTTTTAAAGAAAGAAGCAACAATATTATTATATCCAGTGTAAGGATCGCACCTTTCTGAGACCATTATTTTTGGTTGAGACACCATATTTTTGAACAGTATCTTTCTAAAAAAAGAAATAAAAAAACCAGTAGTGTCAAGAAACGATAAAACAAAATTTGGGTTTTCTTTTTTTATGGCATCAACTATTTTTCTTATAACATACCATATTTGAACAAATAGTCTAACAAGCCTACTTCGGCTTTGTTTTATGCCTAAACATATGGTTTTTATGCCAGGAGCTAAATGTTGCTCAACTTCACTGGAATATAAAACCAAAATCGAAACATCAAAGCCATGAAGAGACATTTGATTAATTACCCAAGACATTATTTTTGGAGCGCCTGAATAATTTAATCTAGGAATAATAGCGACGAGTTTCATCTGCAAAGAATAACAAAAAGAGAGTAACAGCAAATAAATAAATTGATACAAAAATAAAACAAAGTAAAGATGTTACAAAAATGAAAAATAATAGCAAATAAAAACAAAAAAAGCGGAAATCCAGTTATTGAAACAATATTGTTAACAACAGCCTTGAGCAACGAAAAAGTTTTTCTTTCAACGAACTGTGATGCAACCGAAACATCTCCAATAGTTGATATTTTTTTATGCATCATCAATCTTGGGAGCAAACATAGTAAAATGTTAATCCCCCCAATAAAATAATAAAACGTATTTGGTAACAAACCATTTAAAAGAATGGATTCTTCTGAGAACGCAACAATAGAAGAAGAAAAGAATAAACATGATACTGCAAAATATCCTGCTACAGCATCCCACAATTCTCCTTTGGCGCTATTTGTTTTTTTAAATCTTGCTATATTTCCGTCAACACAATCCAATATGCTCCATAAAAAAAGGAGTCCCCAAGCAATTAATAAGATGACTATATTATTATTACCTATTTCAAACATAATAAGCGAAGCAAGTGTTACAACCATTGAAAAAAATGAAACCGCATTAGCACTAATACCAGTATTTAATAATGGCCATGTAATTAAATAGGAAATTGGTCTTTCAATATAATAAGTAAAAAAATCAACCTTTTCCCAATCTTTTTTTTCTTTGGACATACAGTTATTAATAGTTTGTTTTAATGATATCATACGAAAACCCTTCACTTAAGATAAGCAATATTAATCCTTCTATACACTGTATCCATCTGTTCTTTAGTTCCTATTGTTATTCGTATGCAGTTTCTAACACTATCACTTTGGTTAACATTTCTTACAAATATATTATGCTCTTCCAAATATGATACCAATTTTGTTTTGTTTTCTATATTTTTGCAATCGATTAAAACAAAATTAGCAGAACTATCATAGGCTTTTAAATAGTCAGAGAGATTACTATTAATCATTGCAACAAAATACTCTTTTGCTAGATTAACTTGATTAACATATTCTTCCATATACTTCACATCTTCAAGCGCCCCAACAACTGCCTCTTGCGCAAAAGTCGTAATGTTTTTTGGATTTCTAATACTTGAGATATAATCAATGTTTTCTTTTGATGCCATTAGGTATCCAAACCTAACATTCGCAAGACCAAATGCTTTAGACATAGTTCTAGACACTAACAAGTTGTTGTACTTGGTGACCAAAGGCGAAGTTGTTTCATGAGCGCAAAACTCTATGTATGCTTCATCAATTAAGAACACTGTATTAGGAAATTTGATGAGCAATGATTCTATATATTCTCTGGATATTAATAACCCTGTAGGATTGTTTGGATTACAAATATAAACAAGGGATGGGTTTTTGCGGACGATAGCATTTTCAAAAGCTTCACTATTTAACGTAAAATCACTATTCAATTCAAAAAAATGTAAATATGCTCCAGCAACTTGTGCAGTCAATCTAAAATTGTCATAACTTGGCCAAACAATAAGAACAGGATCTCCTACTGAAATATACATTTTTGAGATATATTCATGGAGAGAATCAGAAGAAGCAAAATATTGAATGTTGCTTTTTGGGAGACCGGAATATTTTAAAAGTAACTCGTATAGTCTTTCGTTGTATGTTTCTGGATAATAATTTATGAAGTCGGTCTTTAGCAAAGCTTGTAAACGCTCAATAACCTTTGGAGAGGGTTGGATTGTTGATTCATTCCAGTCTAATTTTAAAATGTTTTTCTTTTCCTCTTCGCTTACCCTCCATATTTTATGAGAGGCAACTTTATAAGGCTTAAAGTTTCTGAGATATTTATTAATATACGACATAGATAGCTCCTCTTATATCTTAAGTGTAAAATTCTGCTTTGGGAGATTTAGTTTTTCTCCATATAATAAATCATATTCTCTCGGATAAAACATATCGTGTCCTGATCCATGATGTAATGTAATTTCTCCAAGATACAACTTGCCATCTACATCATAAAAATCAATCCTAACAAGAGGAAAGTTCTTAGAAAGGGTAGCTCCTATATCCTTCATCTCTGAGAAACTTTCTGGTTGTGGTATTGAATTTGAATTCTTATTTCGTTCATATTTATCGACATTTGAATCTTCTAACAAAAGGAAATCTAATCTATTCCAATCTTCATCATATAACTGTCGATAATTACCACCAAGTCTATCGACAGAGCAGTATATAAATTCTAGACGCCCATTAAAGAAAAATAATTTATAGTCGTTTGGAAGACGTCCCTCTTTATCCAACAACAATTGCTCAACAATAATATACGGATCTTTTTTCAAATACTGTGGCTCACAACCATAACGAGCATGCGTGTTTGCTTCATATATCATTTTTTTAATCATTTTGCGAAGAGTTTTATCAGTATATTTTTTTTTATAGTATATGATCAAATTTTGTCCACTACCATTTGATATTTTTAAAATGCATGGGAATAGTTGTATTTTATCAATAGAAAAATCTTCTACTTTTTTAGATACAAATAATACAGGCGGGCAACAATCAAAGCCAATAATACTTTTTATATAATCTCTAATCAAATACTTATCACAAGATTGTAAATAAAAGTCTTCAAAATAGTACATTTTTAACCATTGGATTTTTTCGTTGAAGGTTTTCGGGCTTGATAAATCCAGTTTATATCCTAAACGAGACTTAAATTTAAGCTTTACTGTATTCTTCACACCTAATAGTTTAATTGAAGAAAACATAAAGAAACGATGTAGAACAGATAAAAAGAAACTCTTTTTTTCTATTTTTTTAAATATATTTTTAATTCTAATAGTAAGTCTTTTATTGCTCATTGTTAAAATAATCAAAACCAAGTTTGTCGGCCCATTTTAATTTACGGTCAGAAACTACAATACCTTTCCCCACTGCTGACAACAATGGTATATCGCTTTTACTATCACTATACGCTTTGCTTAACAACAGCTCTTCTTTTGAAAAAGTCTTTCTAAGGCGATTAATTTTTTCTTTAAATATACAATCTTTTTCTGCAATACGGCCTGTAAAAAGATTATTTGTATATACAAATTCATTTGCAAGAACATATTTTATTGAGTGTTTTGAAGCAAAAATATTTATATATTCGAAGTAGGCCGCAGAGCAAATAACAATATCATACCCATCGTCTATATCTTTGTATATTTGATTAACAATAGACAGATTCATTTTTTTTACTATCTCTCGATTATAAAAATCTATCACAAGACGGTTGACTGTTTCTTTTGATTGACCTTTCAGTTTTTTTAAGTGTCTTATTTTATAAAAAGAGCGATGAGAAAAATGTCCAATAGCATTGCTAACAAAATGTAAAATATGGTCTATTATATTGCTCTTCTTTATACCCAATATAGAACAGCAATAATCTACAAAAAAATCAGCAGTTTCAAAGCCGACTATTGTATTGCAAAAATCATATATTGCATACTTTCTCATATGAAACCTTGTTGAGATAATTTATGACAATTATATTTCTATTAAAAGTTTTTTCTGCCAATAGTCTTCCGTTTAAACCCATTTGTTTTTGTTCTTTAAACGATTTCATCAAAAACAAATTCATAACTTCGGTTAAACTAGCTCTTTTAATCAAATATCCACTTACACCATCGTCCACCACTTCTCTACACCCTGCTCTATCAGTGGTTATCACTGGTCTTCCCGATGCGCATGCCTCAAGCAAAACATTAGCCATCCCTTCAGCATAATGTGACGGAAAAACAACACAATGAAGGTCTTTATATATAGCAGTTGTATCCTTAACAAACCCATGATAAATAATATTTGGTTCGTCTTTTATCCACAAATAATCATCATCGCATTTGCCCCACACATGAAATTCTGTGTTTGGATACTCTTTTCTTACTGATCTAGCAGCTTCAATAAATTCGTCAATGCCTTTGTCTTTTCTTACTCTTGAAATAAAACCAAATTTGATAATGTCTGAACTTGGATATGGTTGTAACTTGAATTTTTCTAAATTAACCCCACTGCCTGGGATTAATTCAATTTTTCCTTTTGCAATGTTGCGGTCTTCAAAAAACTTTTTATTATCGCTATTTTGGCAGAATACACAATATATGTTTTTAAACGCTATTTTGTAAAGAATAATCGAAATTGTTTGAATAATACCTTTATTTTCAACGCTTGGTCCTAATCCAGTTATATTTGCAATGAATGGTATCTTAAGTTGTCTACATGCCCATGCACCATAAATATTTGGCTTGATAGTGAAACCACAAACATAATCTGGTTTTTCTCTTTTAAATATCTTTTTGAGATTCCTTTTTAATAACAAGTCTTGAATTGGTCTAGTTCCATGAGCATTAACTTTTATTTCGATAAAACGGCATCCTGAAGATATCATTTCTCCAACATAATCTCCATAAGGACTAATAACTAGTACTTCATGTCCTCTTTTCAACAATTCTTGGCATAGTTCAAATCGATAATTATATATACAAAAATCAGTATTGCCAACTAATGCTATTTTCACGAAAGATTATCTTCCTTTTACTGGTCCTAATGCCATTAAAATAGTATAAACAAATATCTTGATATCAAACCAAAGGGATATTCTTGTTAAATACTCATAATCATATTGGGCTTTTTCTTTTGGTTCTAATCTTTCTCTTTTATGAATCTGAGCGTATCCACTAATGCCAGGTTTAAGACATATAGCTCCATTTTCTTTTCTTTTGTTAATCGTTGTTACATCTTCTTCATTAACATCAATTAATGGTCTTGGCCCAATAAATGCCATTTGGCCAACGAGAATATTAAACAATTGTACTGTTTCATCAATTGATGTTTTCCTTAAGAATTTGCCGAATTTAGTTAAGTGACTACTTCTATCTCCATGTGTGCTACTCATATGTGGATCAGTATCAAGTTTCATAGTTCTTAATTTCAAGCATATGAATGGTTTCCCATCTTTACCAATTCTATGGCGATTGAAGAATGGATGTCCTTTAGTAACTATCGCATTTACTGGTATCACCCACCACCAAATGAGAACAAAACACACAACGATACCAACAATGGAGCCAAATATACCAATCAATCTCTTGAACGGTAAATATATCTTTTGACTTGTTGTAAATTGATATGTTGTTTTTTTATCTTCCATAAGCAAATAATCTTAGTTCTTTTATCTTGTTATACGCTCTATCTAATGTTGATGGTCTAAATGAATGTGTATCACTTGCGACATAATCAACTAGACCATGTTTTATTAGTTTTCTTGTAAATCTCTTTTCTCTCCAAGTTGTTAATCCGAGATATGAATTGGAATTGATTTGTATCAATGCCCCTTCATTTCTAAGAGATAACACTTTGTCACAAGTTATCCATTCATATCTCTCTACATGGGCGATAATAACTTTATAACCATTGATAGAGAAGTTATATACCACTTCTAATATATCTTCTGGTTCTCTAGTAAATGAGAATTCTAATAATATCTTGTTACTACCACCTAGTGTTAATAGCTTACCTTCTTTTAACATTGTTATTTGGTCTTCTCTATGTGAATAACATATCTCTTGACCTAACAACAACTTTATAGGTAATTTTTCTTTTTCTACTTCACATTTTAGAAGTTCAAATTGCTCTTTTATTTCCTCCACACTTTTCATATATCGTCCGTATATATGATGTGGGGTACATATGATAGTATCTACACCAATATCAATTTCATGTTTGATCATATTGATGGATTCTTCTAAAGATGGGGAACCATCATCAACACATGGAATGATGTGGGTGTGGATATCAATCATTAATTATTTGTCTTCCTCGTGATTAGCTGGTTTAGCAGCATTTGGATTGCTGTCTTTACCATAATAGTTTTGATAATAATATTTATATTTGCTGTTATAGTAGTTGCTATTTCTAGAACTGATACCTGCGAATACAACACCTAAGATATTGACATTATTATCTCTAAGTATTTTCACTGATTCTTTTGCGGCGTTCTTCTCAGTCTTTGATTGAGAGATAACGAATACACATCCATCACATAATCTACCGATGATTGTGGCATCACTAACGGCGAGGATAGGCGGGCAGTCAACAACGATATATTCATATTTGTTTCTGAGTTCAGCGAATACTTTCGCAAGGGCTTCACTACCAAGGACTGCAGTTGGATATGGCACACTGCTACCACGGTTTAAACAGTCAATGCCGTTCTCACCATGTTTAATAGCTGCATCTAACTTAAGGTCACCTTTTAATACATCAGTGATACCATTCTTATTTTCAACCTTGAATGAACGATGTACTTTTGGTCTTCTGAAGTCCAAATCTACAATGATTACTTTTCTACCATCTTCGGCATATGTTGCAGCTAAGTTGAGCGCTGTAACAGTCTTACCTTCACCTTGCATTGCAGAACAGACTTGAATGACTTGAGGTTGTTTATCAAGATTAGAAAATTCTAGTGATGTTTTAATACGTCTATAGGATTCTGCCGCTAAAGAGAGAGGTTCTTCAACTGTGATAATTCTATAAGTTGGGTTATCTAAATGTGTAATATTCTTTTTCATTATCTTTTACCACCTTTCTCTTCGTCGTCAAATTGGTATTCAGGGATACCCGCTAATACTGGAAGATTCAATAATCTTTCAATATCATCAGCAGATCTAAATTTGTTATCCAATAATTCTCTAATAACGACATATAAGAATGCGACTGCGGCACCTGCTCCAACACCAATCGCGATATCTCTTGCTGTATGCGATACTTTCTTGCCTTCACTTGCAGCAGAGAACACTTTTAAGTTGTCATATAACAAGTGATAGACTGGCTTATCAGTTTCATCAACTGTATTGGCAACTTCTTGAGTTGTTTCAATAATAGTTTGGCAAATCTCTTTTGCTTTAGCCTTGTCTGCATCAGTATATGTTACATCAATGACTAAGGAGTTGTTACTAACGCCTGTATTCTTTTTTAAAGTTGCTGTACCAATCTTTGTTTTTTCGGCAACCTTATCCATAATCAAATCTTCTTTGATGATTTTGACATAAGTCGCAGAAATATAATTCGAGAAAGTGTAATCAGTAGAAATACTAGATGCACCTTCATATGAGACAAGCATTGTGCCTGTGCTGGTATACGCTGGTGTTTCTACTCTAGACCAGATAAACCCTCCTGCAGTACCAACGACAAGGAATGCAACAATGGCAACCCAATGTCTTCTAATAATTGATAACAACTTCCTAAAAGTTAATCCTTCTTCTGGTTGTTGTTGGGCTGGTGTTATGTTTTGAACCATGATTAAAAATCCTCCTTAGTTCATTATTAGTGTTTTTGTTATATTTTTAAGCGAACACATACTTCGTTTTTTTGAGAGAATAAAAGGTCTTGATATACGCGTATGCGCATACCGAACAAAATGACCTCCGTCCTCTATAAAGTGCCACCGGCTTCAATATAACAGCAATGGATTATGTATAGGCGTAACAATGTAAAGCGAATTGTAATAGCCATATCCCATTTATATTAATGAGATATACTCATTTATATAGGGCGATATCATTCTACTTAATGTAAACAAATAGTCAATATTTTTTATTTTGTAAACCAAACTTTACATTTGATACAAATATCGGTTTACATGTCTCACAACATGTTTTATCGAAGAAAAGTATATCTAGAATGCGTTTTATCTACCCACCCCCCAATATTTTTGATATTTTTCATTTTTTATTGATATGCTACTAATTACCAATTACGTATCACAACATATCTATCTACCAATTCATCAACACTCATCCTCGCATTCGCTGGTGATGTGGATGGTAGATATATTATTTCAATTTCATATTGGTTCACTATTGGTAGAAGATGTTTGTTGAATAATGCTTTAGCTTTATTCCCATTAATGGCTATCTTCTTGATATTTGGATATTTGTCCAATATGGATTTGATATCAATAGGAACAACATTCTTAATAGAAGCATCACTGCTACCACAGATATCACATTCATATATCACATCATATAAAGCGATATGATATTTATTTAACAATACCTTCCTATCATCAATTGATAGGGGTTCATTTTCATTAAACATTCTAGATAATACTTTAAAGAATCTGTTACGAGGATGACCATAATAAAAACCAACCTCCCTACTCTTCACACTTGGAAGTGATCCTAATAATAAAACAGTAGAATCATCATCTATGAATATTGGAATAGATTCATGGGTGATATGTTTATATTGTTTATTCATTATTAATTCAATTTTGAAACAAAACTATATAACTTGCTATACTTTTAATTTATACATAGATTATTTTCTAATAGAATTAATGAAGAGGGTATTGGTATAAATACAATAAAAGAATATTTCAAAACAAATTGTAAAGATATGCTTAGTCTACTATTTTTTATTGTATGTTATGCAACATCCATCTTTTTGTTTTTAGGTGGTGTACAAGATCAAACAAAACCTACAGATTTATCTTTCACCGTATTCCTACCACTTGCTATTATTGACGCTTTGTTATTCATCGGATTCATATTTTTTGAAAATAAGATGTTCAAGATAAAACTTAATATTCCCTTAATCATTGTTTTATCCTCACTATTCTTTATCAATTTATTAGTGATAATATTCACCCCATTAGAGAAAACGTTTGAATATGTATATCATGATAATCCAACGTCTACTTTAGTGGCTATCACTAATGAATACAAGGTTATGTATATCCTATGTTTCTTATTACTATTACTAAATATATACATATCATTCATATATCTACTCAATCATATTCATTTCAATAAACAGTTCATGTGGTTATGTATAACTGGAATAACCATTGGGTTATTCATGGTTATATATTCATATATCAAAGAATGGGAGACATATAAACTATTCATTGAAAATATGTCTACAACTGTTAGAACTTATAACCCAAAGAGTCTCACTAATAATCAGAATAGTTATGCCGCTATTCTATTAGGCGCGGCATTCTGTTCATATGGACTATATGCAATCACCAATAAGAACATATGTTGGATCGTCGGATTATTCTTCTGTATCAATACATTCTTCCCAATGTCGAGAATATGTTTAACATTATCTATTGTTCTTTCATTAATGATATTTGCCTATAAGATGTTCCTAACATATAAAGGAAATGAAAAGAGGAACAATATCGCTATCATATCAGTTGTTGGAACAATATTAACGTTACTCATCCTATACCTTTCAGTAAATATCATCAGAAATTATATTGATAATGTTATCTTCACTAAAAATAGTTCACTTAGCTCCAGACTACCTCTAATTGAACTCACTTTAAATATAACAGAGGGTGTTCATTCTGTATTTGGTAATGGACATGGCTATTTCAACACTGCGTTTTCTATTATGAATGGGTCAGTTAAAATGCCTCACAATCTATATGTCCAAACATATGGAGCCCTTGGTATTGTTGGATTAGGCGCTTTACTTGTATTAATCATCTATGCAATATATAGAATTGTCATATTATATAAAGAAAATAGGGAAGCATCATTAATCTCCCTTATTGGTTTAGTAACAGTATTAATCTATTACCTTGTCGAAGGATAATATAGCTATTTATGTTTATTGATCTCTTTTAACTCATTACGCGTTTTCTCGTGTTGTTTAAAAAGTCCTCGAAACAATCTGAATGTCCACGCAATAGGAACTAATATATGATGTTTATACGCCCACGGGTAAAGGATTTTATACGCGGTTACAGGCGGGAAGATACGAGAGAGTATATATTTAAACTTCCCTTTGTTTTTAACGCCTTTATCAACCTTATTTACCAATGTTCCATATGTTCCAGAAGAAGCGATATATAACAATATATTCTTCTCATCATCATTTAATTCTTGATTAGAAAATAATTGAATAGATAAAGAGTTAATTTCTTTAGAGAAATCTAATAACCCTAGTTTTTCTAATTCTTTATTGATATAATCGAAATCTAATTTAACATTCTTTAAATATAAATAATAATCCACTAGGGTCCTTAGACCGCATCCCTCGCTATGATAATGTTTATATGAATGAAAGGTGAAATAAATATAAAAATCTTCATTAGATAGTTGATGTTCGCTTCCGCCTTTTAAATGAGAACGAGACATATAATTAGAGAAATAATCATGATATGGTTTATATTCTCCAACATTATCAATCAACGCTCTATGCATCTCAAAATTATAGAAGGGCTCTTTCATATAGATGTCGTGATTAGAACGATCATATAGCTTAACCGTATATCCCCTATCCACAAAGAACTGTTTCACTAACTCTTTTTTGTTGTCATCAAAAAGGATATCGTTATCCGCGAACTGCCTAGTCGCTGAATCAGGATAATAGTCTTTGATGATGATGCCTTTTAGGGGCAGATAATCAATCTTATTATCATTTAGGTATTTATATAATTCGTTTCTCTCTTTATCAAACAACACCGTTTTACGGACATTTGATAAATATGCTTCTTCTAATCTTGGTAGATATTCTTTATTGATCTTAATACCTGTATCTACTATAGCCTTATATAACAACGCGGATAATGAATGGAATTTAGATAATTTGATATAGAATGATAACTGTTTATCATCAATATCCATATCATCTAATTTCTCATTATTTAGATATGCTGATAATAGATGGATATAATCATATAGATATTTGTTAAATATTTCTTTATCCATAATAATACCTATTCACCTAAATCAATCACTTTATCAAAAAGTGTATCATCATATTTATGATGTGATATCAATATGATAGTTCTATCACTTAAAGATAATATATTGTTCATCACTTTCTTTTCTGTGGATTCATCTAGAGATGCACTGCATTCGTCTAAAAGGAGGATTGGGGAAGAAGAATACATCACGCGCGCAATCGCGATTCTTTCCATCTCTCCTAGAGACAACCCGCTGCCTTTGACATTGAGGACTGTATTTTCTTTATCATTTAATTTATTGATGAAATCATATGATTCAGATATATGTAATGCGTTGTTGAACAGTTGTTCGTCAATATCATTATCATATAATGTGATCACATCTTTAATTCTGCCTTCCATCAATAAATTATCTTGAGGGACATAGGCAAATAATCTTTCATATCGTTTAGATAATGGTTCACCGTTAATTAATATCTCTCCATCATCTGGTTTAATTAAAGATAATAATAGTTTAAATAAAGTAGTCTTTCCTCCCCCAGAATGACCTTTAATCAATATCTTTTCATTCTTATTAATCGTTAATGATAAATCTTTAATCGCTTCGACTTGATGATCATATTTATCAAGATATGAATATGAGATATGTTTTATCTCAATAGATTTAAATTCATCTTGATAATATTGATCTATCTCACTCTTCGATAAATAAGATATATCATCATCTCTATCTATCATTATTCTCTCTCCAGAAGCGATTAATGAATAATATCGAGGAATGATATTAGTGATATTCCCTAATGGGCCTGTTAACTGAGTTAATAACGCGATTAACGCGGTTAATAGACCAATAGTCATATTGTTATCAATAATCGCTCTTCCACAGAAGATAATCGCGAGGATATAGAAAGAATAATAGACAACAATATATCCAATAGAGCAAGCGATAGAGAAGAGGTTCCTCTTCATTCTCGCCTTCTTATAGTTAGATAAATTATCTTCATTCTTTTTAGAAAAGATATCTTCTTTGACAAAGCTATGAATGATAGATAAACCCTGTAAAGATTCAAAGAAGAAGATCTTGACCTTACCGTCCTCTTCTTGCATCTTTTTATGATATAGCTTAAGTCTCTTTCTAAGTAGATAAGTAAGAAGGATTACAAAGACAATAAAAGGTAATAAAGATAAACCAAATATTGGATATAGATAGATGATCGCCGCGATAGCAAGTACAAGCTGGACTACCATACGACATAAAGAAGGTAAGATAGAAAGAATAGATGATGATATCACTGATACATCACTAGTGAGCCTGTGTATCCATTCTTCATCATGAATCTTTTTAATCTCACTGTAGTCTTTGGATAATATGGTTTTATAGAGATTGTCTTTTAATTTGTTCTCAATATCGACATAACAATATTCATAATAGATGCGATAGAAGATTTGTAGTCCTACTAATAATAAAGCGATAGAAGACATCACTATGACATAGATGATAAATAAATTATTATTCTTCTCTTCTAATGACGATATTAAAAAGCGAAGCATAAAGGAGAACGCTACTGTTAATGTCCCTAATAATATCTGGATAATAGAAAGAAGAACAATCTTTCTCTTATTGCCCTTTATATTATTAGAGATGAAATGTAACACTTCTTTATTCTTCATTTAATCCTCCTGATATGGAGTTTAGATAATAGATATTGTATCGGCATCCTGATATAGATGAAATTAGAGTAGAAGAACTTCCTCATCTTCTTATCTTTATTTAGATTGATAACTCTTCCATCCTTCTTTCTAATTTCAATTAATTTACCTAACAATAAAGATCGATCAATCTTCTTATCAATAAAATAATTATAATCCCCCGCGGTAACTATAATATTATCTTTTATTTTAATAATACGATGGAGGATATATTTATCATTATATTTATATAGAACGATATCACCCTTATGATATATATCAGTCTTTATGATATATAAGATATCCTCTCTTTGACGAATGAGAGGATACATCGAAAATCCTACATTCGTGAAATATAGTTCTCCGTCTTTATCTAATACATCTTCAAACTTACTTAATGGCATTGATCTCTCTTAATTTATTCACAAAATCATTCACTGATTGATTGATAAGTTCTTTATCTTCATCTGGATAAGAATGATAGAAATGAGATAATAATTCATCCATAGTTAAATCATTATCATCAAGGAGATGAACAATCTCACTTCCGGTTTCATTAAGCTTAATAATCCCATGGAATGATTTGCTCTCTTCTTCTACTGGGACTAATATCTCCCCAGTTGAAGTCTTATGAATCAAAAAATTATTGTTCAGTCTCATATCTAATAATCCTTTCATATGTCATCTTCGCGGCATCTATATCCATATTGACATTAATATTATAGAAATTAATTTCTTCTAACATTATATCAATGATCTTAAGAGCCTTTTCTCTTTTAGTTTTACCAGTTGGTAAATATATCTGAGATAAGAGATTAGTATAAATACTATCTTTATTATTTATCTTCTTATAACTATTCTCTATCCCCCTATTAAGGAATATCACAGTAGATAAGGGGGCAGATATATTATTCCCCTTTCTCTCTTTCCCATTCCACGGGGAAGAATAAATAATGATATCATCCCCTACTTCAAGTAGAGGCTTATCATCATTGATATAAATAAATTTATCTCCTAATAACTCGGATAATAACCTAGCGTGTGTTGTTTTACCTGTACCACTTCTTGCCGCGAGAAGAAAAGCATAACCATTCACCATAAAAGAAGAAGAATGGAATACCACTATATTATGATCAACAAGGATATCTGCAATCTTTCTATATAAGGCTGATATCTCTTCATTAACATAAACCTTACCATCGCTTTGATAAGTAGTTTCAGCTTTTAAATCATCCTCAGTTAATGTAATGAGATAATCTGCTTTAACATCATCATCCACGAGATAATCTTTACAGTATCTTTTGGTCGTCATATTAAAAGCATTTATCTCAAATACATATCTCACTAGTTTTATTTTGAAATTAACCATAACTATATGGGATTATTATACATTTTTGTATAACTCTTGAGAATAACAACCAAATATTACCCAGTGGGAACATATAGTTCCAATGGAGAGGATTCGAGTGAATCAACACCGGTTACTTATCACGTAACTTTCCAAAACTATGATGGAACTACATTATATGAGACGGATGTTGAAGAAGGGCAGGCAGCAATCTATGTCGGTGAAATCCCGACAAAAGCATCAGACGATGAATATGATTTCACCTTTATAGGGTGGGACAAAGATTTGTCATCAATCAATGCCGATATAGTCACAAAAGCGACATATGAAAAGACTGCTACACCGTGGGGACCCATGATATGGGTTGAATAATAATCATAGTAGTACAAGTTTAATAGGAGGAATTGTACATGAACGATAAAAGAAAGAAGTTTGTTGTTCCAGAAGCTGAGTTGATCAACTTTTGTGAAGATGACGTTATTGCAACTAGTGGATTTATGGTTGTTTCAGAAGATGAGAGCCTAGACGACCAAGATGGCGACAATTATTAAGAGAGGGGATAGTTATGAAAAAGAAATTATTATTAAGCTTTCTTCCTGTCCTTATGATTATATCTGCTTGTAGTGGATCGGGACCAAAAGTTGAAAAACGCGGCAACTTTATAGAAGAAACAGTGCTACGCGAAGATGAATCAGCAGGAATTCAATTATCGACCACTACGAAAAAAGGCGTTCGCAATCAAGCTTCGCTATCTGCTATGCCAAAAGTTGCTGTTCAGTTTTATGAACACTTAGACGAAGAACAAGAAGACGATAAATATATTTCACTTAGATATGTTGCTGCAGTTAAAGTTGCAAACATTAAAACCGCTAGTGCGTCATGGGACAGAACTGTTTATAACCCTGACGGGACAATTTACTCTGGGTTGGCAGCAGAACCAGTAGTTTGTACTAAAGCTTACGAAACACTGTTAGAGAAAGGTGAAGAAGTAACGCCTGGCTCCTATGTTGCTGGTTATAACTATTTCCTTGTTTATACACTGAGATATATTCCAACTGATGCATTTGGCGGTAGTTTATGTGCTTCCTTAACATTTAATGATGGTGTCAACGCTTCAGTGACAACAAGATTTACTACAACGCTTTTAGAGTCAAAAGAAAACTCTATTCAGGTGGCTCTTGATGCTTCAGATTTTACATCGTTCACTACTAAGGGTAGTTATTTCTTAAAGGGCAAGGTCAACGGATCGTCTTCTGATGTTGTTTGCCCGGCAGATGATAATCTTAGAGCAGGTGGTATCGCTTCTTTTAGTTGCAACTTAAACCTATCAAGTGGAGATAATTTTGTTGTAGCATACAGTGACTATACTACACCAGCAAATCCTATATTTAAGTTGTTAAACCCTTCGTTAGATGGTGAAAAAACTGCAAGTGGCGTTAGTAAAATTGACGGAAAAATAACTATTGGAACAACGGCTCAATACATTTTAAACCTTGAAAACCAATCCACATTATCTTCCGAAGTTGCCCACAATGTTCTTTTTAAAGCAAAAGCTGCTGATATTGATTCAAGCGTATATTCGGTTTATGCGGTTGGTTCTTTCAATGAATGGACAGCACTTCCATATTACAAGCTAAGCCTTATAGGAGATACTTGGACTGGTACATTTGCGATTCCTGTTGGCGATAATCATAATTTTAAATTTGTAAAATGTAGAACTGCTCAAGTTGATAAACTCGCTTGGATGGATGGCGACAACTATTGGTTCTCTGTTTCTGATTCCGATGTCACTTTAAATCTTGTGGATATTACCGCTTGGAAATACATTATTAACATTGTTTTAACACTAACTTCCGAACAATCAACTGCGGTTAACATTATTTATGATTTAGATAAATCAATATCTGATGGTGATTGGATTAACCCGGGTTATAATAGAGATCCAGCCTGGAACGAGATGGGTCACACCGCATCAACAACTGTCTATTCATACACAATTTATAACGTTAACTTAAATCAGTTATTTAGGTTTATGTTTATTAGATGGGTTGCCGATGGCAAAGGTAATGCCGAAATGACCAAAGACGACGACGATTATAGACCAGTTTCATTAACAATTACAGAAAGTATTACAATTAACGCAAGCGGGACTATGCCTATGCCAACCGACAGTAACGATGTAACAAGCAAAATAACTTATAGTGTCGTTTAATAATATCTGTCGGTAGTAATATTCGCCATATTATAAAGACCAAACAAAAGAGCTTCATACTGAAGCTCTTTCATTTTAATTTAATAATTCTAAATTTGCTAAGACAATTTATGCAACTTGGTCTGCAAAGTATAGTGTGCCTTGGTACCATCCAGATCCGCCATCTCCACCTGGTCTAAAATAAACTATCTTATTACCTGAAAAATCAATTGATACATTGCTAGCAGGTCGCCAATCGTTGCCATTCATTACTTTCATTTCGTCGCCGGATGAGAAAGCAGTTGAAGACAATATGTATTCTACTGTATCCCCCTTTGTATTTTTAACAAAATTGTAATCAGTGGTTCCCCAATTTGTATTGCCATTTATTTTTCCAACAAGGTAGTAAGAATCGACATTTTTGAAGATGTGTATTTGCTTTGAACCATCATAATTAATTCTGAAGTATATTTCATAAGTGCCAACCCATAAACCAATATTGGAGTCTTTGCGGCTTGTATCGTGAACTCCACCTTTTACAGGATAGTCTTGTCCGTACCAAGTTGAGTTGTTTTCAACTATTTTAAAGCATTCATATTCGTCAACCACAAGTGTAAATTTTATTTGAGCACTTCCGTTTCCGTCGTAATCATAATCAATAACACCTGCTACGCCATCTGTCCAATCCCAATCACCATCAATTCCGAGCATCTTGTAGTTGGCACTATTTACATGCCATAATTCGTTGCTGTCGTTTAAATAGAGTATATAGTTACCGGTGTTTTTGACATCGATTTTGTTGTTGGTTCCAGATTTGAAATCATTACCAATTGGGTTGTCATCTCCTGTCAAGATGGAAGAGTTGTAGATATTAAAACCATCACTGCTATTTTCATAGATGTAGAAAGAGTCATCAGCTGTAAGTGGTGTTGCAAAAGACGCTTTATTGTTTCCCTTTGTGGTTGTATCGGCAGTAATAGTGTCAATTTTTCCACCTAAAACTCCATGCATATAATAATTATGTGACGAAGAAACAGTAAACAAATCGCCTTCGCTATCAATTTGAGATATTTTAGCCTTCGAAGTTACTGATAGTTCAGGGTCTATATTTTCTTCTGCTGCATCACTAAGTGTTAAATAAGCAATCATGTACGAATTTAACTCTGATGCAGGGATATTGTACATGGAATATACAACAAAATAATTATATGCTTCATCCTCTGCAAACTCAGCTGGAGTAATTGAAGACTCAGGGCCATCTTTTAGTGATGTATAAGCAACATCAGACTCAACAGTTTTTAAACTTTTTGAAACATTGCCGTCAAGTTGAGTAAGCCCTCTTGTCCAATTAGCTTTAACATTTAATGAGGCAATTGCTCCAATGAATCTAATTGCGTACTTACCATCATCTTGAGCCTTGTACTGAACGCCAATAACTGGTTCTAATAAATCCTCTGGTGTTGTAGTAATTAAATTATTGCGTTTTGTTTTTAATTCATATGCAGTTCCAACATTTCCAAAAATCTCACCAGTTGTGGTTGTTTCTTTATATAAATTGTCTTTTTGTGTTTGTTGAATCGCTCCGTTACAAGCGGATAAGGCCAATAAAGCTGGAATAGAAATCAATAGTAGATGTTTTTTCATATAATTATTCCCCTTCATAATCCTCGCCGCCAAAGCCTTGCACCACTTCATCTCCGGCATTACTGATTGTAATAATGTCATTATTTGAAAACTCGATAATTGTAATCTCGGGTATTACAAATTTTTTCTTTTCTTGAACCATATTTGGTTTCCTCCTAAATATAATAGAAATAACTATTTACGAATTGGGCTCCAGCCATCTTCATTGTCTTCGATGACAGTATAATATTCCGCATTCGTAACTGTGTTGGATGTGATTGATGATAAATCCTTATCCCATCCTTTGAATGTATAAGTACAGCCATCGCTATCTTCTTTATTGGGTGTTTCACCAATATATTGCGCTGCCTGTCCTTCTTCAACATCCGTCTCATATAACTTGGTTCCATCATAGTTTTGGAAAGTTACGTGATAAGTAACCGGTGTTGATTCACTCGAATCCTCTCCATTGGAACTATATGTTCGCTCGGGGTCTGAAGAACTGATTTCTTCATATGAGGATTCCTCTTCCTCACTTGAAGAGATAGGTTCATCGGAAGAATATTCAATTTCACTAGAACTTGACGTTTCTATGCTGAATTCTTCCCCTTCATCAGAACTTATAGTCTCTATCGATGATTGAGTGGACATATTCGTTGTCGTGTTACTGGTAGTAGATAATTCACTAGAAGTAGTATTACCACTGCCACAGGATGCTAAAGAAAATATTGCGAACAAAACAAAAGTAACGCTTAAAGCTTTTTTCACTTCTTTCCCCCAATCCTGTTTCTTATCATGACACGAATATGTATGTGCGTTGCACTATTAATATATATTATATTATTACAAATCTAGGAAAAATAGGAAAAAATAATAAATGTAGTATAAATAATCAATCTACTCTTTGTTTTTGCCAAGTAAATAAGCATATGCTAATGCAGGTATACGATATAATTTAGTACCATTTCTATCAAATAGACCAAAGTCGTCAACTTCTTTGCTAACTACATATCCTGGCACATCTTTCATGCCGTAGACGATAATACCGTCACTATCCTTGATATGAGCCTTGTGTCGATATTTAGCCTCAACATACTGGATATCTCTACCATTTTCCTGAATAACGATATCAATCTCTTGCCCTTTGTCATTCCTAATATAACCGACATTATATAATTCATTATCAACCGATAAGAAATAATCTCTCGTGTGTTTTAATGATACGGTTTCAATAGCCATACCAAGTTCATTATCATCGGTAACGATATCGTTAATGCGTGTTACTGCACATCTAATACCATAATCAGATATGTATATTTTCCTCTTTGGTTTCAATGCTTTTTTGCCACTGGCGTCAAGCTGATCAGAGATATAGATGAGATTAGCTTTTTCTAAAGCATCGATATAAAGGTTGCATGTGCTTCGATCAATACCAATGCTACTAGAAATAGTCTCAATCTTTGTAATGTCGCCACTATGATAACAGAAATAGGCATAGAGATTAGCCAAAGCATCAACATCTCTAATAGGATAGGAACTAGGAATATCCTGTCGAATAGCTTTACTCACCACTTGATCACGGATAAGACGAGAAACATAATTATAGTCCTCACTCAAAGCATATTCTGGAAATCCGCCTAAACGAAGATAACGATAAAACTCACTATTAAGAGTGGCTATATTGTTATAAATCATCGTTTGTTCATCAAGAGGCAAAGTATGAAGTTTGAATACATCAACATTAGGAAGATTTAAATGTTTGCCATTAATTTCACAAAATTCATAGAAAGAAAAAGTCGGTATTTTGATCGTCAAAAATCTGGCAGCCCCAGATTCACCGCTATCTCTTTCAATTTCTACAGAAGAAGAGCCACTAATCATTACTAAGCATTTCTTATTGAGGTCATATATCTCTTTGACATAACTTCTCCAAGTCTTATCTTTTTGAGCCTCATCAATGAATAGATAATAATCTTGATCTGGATAGACAAACTTCTGATACACCCTCACCACTTCTTTGATGGTTACATTATCATTTGGAAAATCATCAAGGGTGTAAAACAATATTCTCGACGGCTTAACTCCTTTGCTTAATAATTCATCAATAATTTGAAACATAATGGTTGATTTACCAACACGTCTAGGACCAGAAAGAACAGGGAAGCGTCTAATCTTATTAAAGAAAACATACTTCACTCTTTTATATTCATTACGCTTAAAAGATGGAGCCAATTCTGCATCAACTTTGCCAGTAATCCACCACCTATTTTGCTCCTGAATATTTCTTAATATTAATTGTTCTTCATTCATCACCACTATATGCCACCTCTAGCACTTTAATTGTAATCTAACAAGGGAGAAAATCAAGGAAAATGTAGATTATATTCAGCATTTTATATATGGAAAATGTAGATTACGTTCCACATTTTCTAATAATGATATCTTTCTCTTTGCTTTTTTATAACATCTGTATGGATGATCGCTGATGATACTAATCCCACAAATACACCAGTGATAATCGCGGATAAACCAATAACAGGGAGATATAAAACAACATATGATGTTCCTAGATATATCATCGCGACTAATATCTGACCGATGACATGGGCTAATGCACCTAATACAGATACGCCTATAATAGAGAACTTCCTAATTAATAAATAAAAGATAATCATCACTAATAAGGATAAGAAAGCACCAGATAAAGACATCAAAAAACCATATGACATAAATGTCCCTCTCACTAGTCCTACTACTACGACACGGATAAGATTAACGATAATCGCATCTAATATCCCTAGTTCATATAAGGTCACTAATATCACAATATTCGCTAAACCTAATTTGATGCCAGGGATGCCAATAGAAGGGATGAATGATTCTAATATGGCTATCACTACTGCACCAGCAGTTAAAACACCTAATAAGGCAATCTTATGAACATTAAAAGTTGATGACTTCTTGCTATCTTCCATCATCCTAACTCCACATCATAATTAGACTGTCCTTCTATCACGATATACACCGCGTTATACGCGCATATAATTGGACGATTAGACTCTTTTATATATCCCATCTTCACACAGTCTTGATGAGGGCAGTTTGATTCGATAATCGCAATCGCCCCATCTTTGCTGTGGACATGTACTTCACCTTTAAGACCTTTGATATAAAAGTCCTTCTCTTCATTACGTGATAAATCAACTTTCTCTACCACATTATTCTGTACTGATATACTGGCGACTAGATTAGTTCTATTCGCATTGACATTGATAATAACTAAAGACACGACTGCGACGAGAAGCAAAGAAACAACAAGGATGATATCATTACGTAATTTCTTCTTATCCATGATATAGCTCTAACCCTTCATTGCAATATATGACTTGTCTATTTCTCACTACGACAGTTTTGACATTTTGTTTCTTTTCTATTTCTTTGATTTCATCAACTGTGTTCATCATCATTGATGTGGATAATGCATCTCCAATATAGCCTAAAGAAGATACCACAATAACTGCATCATTAATGTTGATTGCTGATCCATCAAGAGGATTGATGATATGGGAATATGTAATATCCCCAATCTTCACTCCTTGGACGGATTTAGATGAAGTGGTAATAAAACAATTTTGTAATTTGATATATGTATTATCTAAATCAGATATCTTTACAGTGAAATATCCATCACTTGTGTCTTTCTTTCCTAATAAGATAGAAGAGAATCCAGCGTTGATTAAATATTTCTCAATATGTTTATTAGATAGATATTCTTTTATCTTATCTAAGGAATAGCCTTTCACTATTCCGCCTAAATCAATCTCTGCTTCTCCTTTTTTAGAGATGATATAATCATCATCAAATATTAATGAAGAATTATTAATCTTCTCTAATTCACTATTAATCACATCCGTGGATAATAATTCATTCTTAGATAATGCTTCTTTCCATTTCTTCGAAAGAGACCCACATAAAGGATTAAAATAAGTCGCGCCTAAGTTAGATACATCAACAGATGTTTTTAATAAATCATATAACTCTTGTTCTACTTTAATAGGAGAAGTAGATATATTCCTAATAGTGATTCCTTCTCTAGTATTATAGTTATCAGACACTCTATCGTAATAAAGTAAGATATCTCTAATATCATCTAGATTAGATTGATCCCCTTCATATAACTCGGATATCACTGTCGTATCAAAACAAAAAATCCTGTTCTCAATAGGGGCTCTATTCACGGAACAAGATGTTAAGGTTGTAATTAATAATATCGGGAATAATTTCTTGCTCATATTATAGATGGGCTTTTATTTTACTACCATCCTCGTTTGGATGAGAATCAAGATATTCTAAAATCGGTTTAAAATTATTATCTTCTTTACCTGGTTTACATTTTCTTAAAATGGTTTCTTCACCTTTAATGATCGCTTCTGCCATATCGTGACAGCCCGCATATCCACACGAACCACAGTTATAATTAGGCAGTCTTTTTGCCACTTCTTCAATTCTTTCATCTTCTTTTACATGTAATACTTTCGCGGCTATCGCTAGTCCAAGACCTAAAAGAAGTCCTAAACCTAATAAGATAAGTATCGACCATAATATTTCCATAATTATTCACTCTCCTTATCTCTATTAAACTGACATGTATGATTGCTGCATGATGCACATTTTTCTTCACTGGCGACAATATCTTCACACCCTTTAGGAACAGGTGTTCTTCTATAAATAACAAAAGAAACCATAAAGATGATAAGTAATCCGACAAGAATGGAGATAGCAATAATTAAATAACCAGTCTGACTCATAATTATTTAATCACTCCTGTGAATAATCCTTGTAATCCCATCATCGCAATCGCCATAATCGCGGCAGTAATTAACGCGATTGGTAAACCTTTAAAAGCTTTAGGAGTGTTCGCACTTTCTAGTCTCACTCTGATACAAGAGAAAGTGACAATGATAAGAAGGAAACCAATTGATGTCCCTAAGCCGTTTGCAATTGCTTGAAGGAAATCAAGTCCTTGATCAGTATTACCTTGAGCAACACCTAAAACCGCACAGTTAGTAGTGATAAGAGGTAAATAAATACCTAAAGACTTATATAAAGAAGGAGAATATTTCTTGATAAATAAGCCCACTAATTGGACTAAAGAAGCAATCACTAAGATATAAGCCACCGTATCTAAGAATGGGATACCAGCAGGAACAAGAATGAAATGATATAAAGGCCAACAGATTAAAGTCGCTAATAAAATGACAAAGACAACCGCGATGCCCATGCCTAAAGAAGACTTCACCTTCTTAGAAACACCTAAGAATGGACAGATGCCGTAGAAACGCGAAAGGACAACGTTATCAATTAACATTGAAGAGACAATCGCGAGAAGGAAAGAAACAATGCCTTGCATCACCATTATTTGTTACCTCCATTAGCTTCCGCGGCTTTTAATTTCGCCTCTTGAGCTTTTCTAATCTTTTCTTTTTTATCCATCGCGAATTTATATTCCGCTTTTCTATTCTTAATAAAGGCAATCACTGCAAGGATAAGAGCGAAGACGATAAAGGCCCCTACAGGAGTCTGGAATAAAGATATCTCATATCCTTTAGGAATGATTTGTAATTTAACAGCAGGAATAAAGGTAAAGATCGTCCCAAAAGAGAAACCGCCTGTACCTAAGAATTCTCTAAATATCGCCATTAACATGATCGCTAAGGTATAACCAACACCCATGCCTAAAGCATCGATGAAGGAGTCAAAGACATTATTTTTGCTAGCATATGCTTCTGCTCTACCAAGAACGATACAGTTAACAACAATAAGGGAGATAAATACTCCTAATGTGGAATATAGTTCAGGTAAGAAAGCATTGGTGAACATCTTCACCATCGTCACAAATGTCGCGATGATGACGATATAAGAAGGGGTTCTAATCTCTTCTGGTATTAATTTTCTAAGTAATGAGACTAAGACATTAGAACAGATTAAAACTACTGTAAATAATAAGCCCATACCAATCGCGGCTTCTAAGGTCTTGGTTGTCGCTAAAGCAGGACAAGTACCTAAGATAGAGACAAACAAAGGATTCTCAATGAATAAACCTTTGAGGAAATTAGCCTTAGTATAACCTTTTTCTCTTTTGATCTTATCAGTCATACATCGTCTCTCCTACTGCTTCTGTCGCTTCGTTAACCATGTCTCTAACAAGCTTCGCCCCGTATGTCGCTCCACAGCTCACATCGCTGAGATCTCTTTCCCCCGCATTAAGAGGAATGATATAGTTATCCACTAATGTGGTCGCGTATGTTTGTTCGTTAGTGACAATCGATAAACCTTTAAAGACTTGGCTACTACCAGTAAAGCCCACCATTAAAGATATTTTGCCGTACATATTACTACCACTGGTTCTAAAGACTTGACCGACTAATTCGTCACCTTTTTTCACCTCGTAATAATATTGGACATATTTATAAGTATTAGATAAAGATTTCTCTTCACTGACAGTGATGTTATCACCATATATAGAAGCGATACCTTGATTGATCTTATTCTTCTCATTTTGGATGATTCTATCTTTAGTGATCATATTCGTGAGACCGATGATACCACCCGCAACAGCTGCGATGCATCCTAAAGTGATCGCGGTGATTATATAATGTTTCTTAGTTTTATCCATTATAGACACCTCCGAAATAGATGCATAAGAAGAGGATTAAGGCTGGTATTACAACTAGACACACCATACCGATAATCTTCTTTCTTGTATACCTCGATGATGACCATTCATAATGGTCTAACACGCAGGCTAACATATTGGCAATCAAGATAGAGAAACCCACACCTTCTGGAAGAGCGGCTAAAAATCTAATAAATACTGTTGATACCGCGGCAATCATTCCAAACATCACCCTGGAAGGTGGATTGATTGGAGAAGTGACTGGATCAGTAAGCATAAATACCGCGCCGAAGAGAACACCACCAGAGAATAAAGAATATAAAGTAAACATCCATGGGTTCACATTATTGTTCTTGCCGTAGACGCTTAAACCAACGATTAAAGATAATAAAGTAAATGTTCCTAAATAAGAAAGAATGATGCGATAATCCGCGCTTCTTCTAATTAAGAGATAGACCATACCGACTAAGATAGTAATCTTATATACTTCACCAAGCGTACCCGGAATTCTTCCTAAGAATAAATCTCCTAAGGAATAATATTCCATATTGCTCACAAAATTATCTAAAGTAGAAGTTAATCCTCCAGATAACATTGATGGTCCTGCGACTGCATCAGGTGCATTATAGAACCAAGTAGGAACATATTTAACATATTGGCTACCAAAGCAAAGCTTCGCGAATAACATACCCACTACTGCAGGGTTAAAGATATTGCTACCAAGTCCACCGAAGACGAGTTTACCAAAAACGATACCCACTAACGCTCCAATGATAATCGCATATATAGGCGCGCCAGCTGGCATCACTAAAGTGAATATCGTCGCGGTAATAGTCGCGCTTAAAACATTATTTCGATTAAAATGATGATCCTTATATGCATATTTAAACCACTCTTTAAATGTTCTCTTCTCTCCATCCTTTGGAGGCATATTACGTAAGCCCACATAGATGAATTCAGAAAGAATCATTATAGATAAAGATATCGCATAGAAGATAAGGGTATTGATTGGATAGACAATAAAGGAAAAGATCAATGTCGGGAATAATGCAATCAAGACATCAAGCATCATTCTACTAACATCTGCTTTTTTTCTTAGATGTGGGGAATTCTCTTTTACTATCGTCATAACTTCGCCATGATCTTCGCTTTCCTGATATAATCAGTGACATTTATTTTAGAGGTACATGTATAGGAACATAGACCGCATTCAATACATTTAAGAGGATTGAGCTTCTTCACTCTTTCTTTATTCATCGCTTTCACCGCATTCATAATCTGGACTGGTTCTAGATGTGTTGGACAAGCCAAAACACATGAACCACATCTCACACATGGTTCTTCATGATATTCAGTCTTATCAAGAACGATGATGGATGTCACAGTTTTCGAGATGATGACATCATCATTAGGAACAGAAGCCCCCATCATCGGTCCACCTAAGATGAACACTTTTTCTTTATCTGGATTCTTATATCCTCCACATAATGGAATTAATTCTTTAATCGATGTACCGACACGAACTCTGAAGTTCTTTGGATAATTGATGCCATCCCCTGTAATCGTGATATTTCTTTTGATGACTGGCATGTTATACTTAACAGCCTTATATAGGCCCACGATTGTGGAGACGTTGAAGTTAATTATGCCTCTATTAGATGGGAGTTCACCTTGATTGAGCTTGATACCAGTGGCGTTTTTAATCATTTCCACTTCCCAACCTTGTGGATAATAATTGCCCACTAAACAGAGTTCAATACCAGAACCCGCGTATTCTTTGATCACTTGGTCATAGACCATCTTGATATCGTGATATTTCTTTTTAATACAGATCTTCGCATGTTTGCAGTTAAAAGCCTGCATCACATATTTAATGCCGTCCATAATACGATATGGATATTCAAGCATCAATCTATGGTCTGCTGTAATATATGGTTCACATTCGATACCATTGATTAAAATCATATTAATCGGTTTATCGGTTTGGAATTTGACATATGTCGGGAAAGAAGAACCACCTAAGCCCACTAAGGCGCAGTCTTTGATGATCTGTGTCATCTCTTCTTTAGTTAAAGCAGCAATCTCTTCTGGAGTTCTTGTTCTCACAGATGGGTCATATGTTTCTTGAAAATCATTTTCAATCTTCATGAAATCGATGAGCTTGCCGTTACGATGATAATGCTTTTCTAGTCCAATATATGTTCCTGAGCAAGGCGCGTGAATAGGTTGATCAAAGAATGGTCCATGACGCATTCCAATCTTTTGACAGCAATTGACATGTTCACCTTCTTTAACAAAGATATCCGCGGATGCACATCTCGCATTTGTCACAGGACAAAAAAGATATTTGGGATTCACATATCTAATTGAAGGTAATAAACTAGTCAGATTCTTGCTATCTTCAATATACCTAGTTTTAGAAATCATACCTAATTATTGTAGCACAGTTATTTTATTAATAAATAATGGGGTTAAAAGTTTTTATTATTCCGTTAAATAAAATAGTCATGTCCAAAAAATAGGAAATTAAAATTTTAATTCCAAATGTTTGTAAAATTATCATATCCAATTCCTGCCTATGAAAGGAGGAACATATGATTAATTATTTAAGAT